>Ga0308390_1000370_pt1 | contig 32755 bp, 33 predicted proteins | sample Hotspr2Sample149_FD_202358 | JGI IMG/M metagenome (GOLD analysis project Ga0308390, IMG submission 202358) | Hot spring phototrophic mat microbial communities from Mushroom Spring, Yellowstone National Park, Wyoming, United States - 20040719_149 ...
CTTTATTAAAAAATTTTTTAAATTTTTTTAATTACATCGGTAATAAAAAATTTATACTATACTATAAATTAAGCTGATTCTCTTATAATAAGTTTAACGGGCAAAGTTTTGAATATTGGTTGAAATTCTTTATTCTCAATTTTATTTTTTATAATATACTCGCAACATTGGGAAGCGATTTCATAAACAGGGAGAAAAATAGTTGTAATTTTAGGTGAACAGATTTCTGATAATGGGTTATTATCAAATCCTACTATTGCTATATCGTCAGGGACTTTAACACCGAAACTTTTAAATTTTTCTATCAAACCCATAGCCATTAAATCATTAGAAGAGAAGATTGCATCAATTTTATTTAATAGATTTTTATTTTTTATTTCATCAGCAATAATTGAACCACTAATCTGAGTGAAATTACCTGTAAAAATTAAGTTATTATCAAAATTTATATTAAATTCCTGTAAAGCTTTTTTATAACCTTCAAATTTATCAATTGTAGTAGAGACATCCCAAGAGCCAGCAATAAATGCTAATTTTTTTCTGCCTTTTGAAATTAAATATTTAGTTGCAATATAACCACCCTCAACAGCATCTCCTTTTATATATGGAACTTTTAAATTTTTTAAATAGCTATTTACTAACAAAAAAGGATATGAAAAATTTTGAAAATCTTTTAAATATTCATCATTTAGAGTGGAGCCAACAAATAATGCTCCATCAATTCTACCCTCTTTAAACAATCTCAAATATTTTTTATTTTCAACAAATTCTTTATTAGCAACCTGAAGTAAAATTTCATAATCATATTTTAAAGCTGTATCATAAATACCGGAAAGAGATTCTGCAAAATAATAGTCGTTAAATATATGAGATATTTGTGGGACTATCACAGCAATAGTTGAAGTTATTTTTTTTGAAAGTCTTTTGGCAATAATATTTGGATAATATTCATATTCTTTTATTACTTTTAATACTTTTTCTTTTGTTTTCTGTGTAATTTTAGGGCTATCATTTAATACAAGTGAAACTGTTGCAGTTGAAACATTACAAATTTTTGCAATATCTTTTATACTTATTTGTTGCTTTTTCATATTATAAAAACTCCAAATATTCTGGGAATCTTATAATTGTATCATTTCTTGCTGTTCCAATTGAAATAATACTAACAGGTAATGAAAGGTAATCTTCAATAAATTTAATATAATCTTTTATAGTTTGAGGGAATTCTTCATAAGAATTTATTTTAGAGAAATCAATATTCCAACCTTTAAATTCTTTGTAAACTGGTTTTGCTTTTTCAATTATTTCTCTATCAAAAATGAAATTTTCAAATATTTTATTTTTATATTGGTATGCAACGCAAACTTTTATTTTATCAAAGCCATTTAAGACATCCAATTTAGTTAAAGCGATAGAATTTATACCATTTATCATAGTTGAATATTTAACGATTACGAGGTCAAGCCAGCCGCATCTTCTTGGTCTTCCAGTTGTTGCTCCAAATTCATTCCCTTTATTTTGAAGATAGGAACCAATTTTATCTTTAAGTTCAGAAGGGAAAGGACCGAGTCCAACTCTTGTTGTATAAGCTTTAGTAATGCCTAAAACATTTTTAATTTTAGATGCGGGCAAGCCACTGCCTGTGCTAACTCCACCAATTGAAGGATTTGATGAAGTAACATAAGGATAAGTTCCAAAATCAACATCAAGCATAGTTCCCTGAGCACCTTCAAATAAAATTTTTTTGTTATCTTTATAAGCCTGATTCAAAAGTAATGTTGTATCAACTGCTAAATCTTTAATTTTTTTAATAATTCTCTTTCTATTATCAATTATATTTTTTCTCAATATTTCAACAGGTTCAAATTTTTTAATAATTTGTGATTTTTCAATTAAATTTTTTTCTAAAAGTTCTAAAAAAACTTTATCATTAAGATAATCAATTACACGAATGCCTATTCTATCGTATTTATCAGCATACGCAGGTCCTATACCTTTTTTTGTTGTTCCAATTTTAACCTTTTCAGATTCTTTAAATTCGTCAATATATTTATGATATGGCAAAATTATATGGGCATTATAACTTATAAAAATTCTGTTTTTTGTTTGGATTCCTCTTTTTTCTAAATTTTCAATCTCATTTATAAGGGCTTCAGGATTTATGACAACACCATTTCCGATTATACATTTTTTTTCTTTTTCAATAATTCCTGATGGTAAAAGGTGCAAAACATATTTTTCGTTATCAATGTAAACTGTATGTCCTGCGTTATCGCCACCTTGATAGCGAACTATATAATCTGCTTTTGAAGATAAAAAATTTGTAATTTTCCCTTTGCCTTCGTCACCCCATTGTGTTCCTATTATTACTAATGTTCCCATAATTTGCTAATATTAAAATAAATTTTAATTAATTTGTCAATCGTTTTTTGTTAGGGACGGAGCTAAACTTTATAAATTATGTCAAAATAAAAACTTTAAAGTTTATAAAAAAGGCGAAACTGAAGAAAAAAACATTTGTTTATAATTTTGGATGTAGCGCGAGGCTTTTAGCCTCGCTTAAAAAAAAGCGACCTTAAAAGGTCCGCGCTACATTTAATTGTAATTTTTGGCTTAAGTCCTTCTGAAAAGAAAGGCAATTAAAAAAATTCCAAGCACCAAATTCCAATTTTAAATTTAAAGATTCAAGAAAATAAAAAAATGAAAATGATTTATTATTTATAAAGTTTAGAATAAATTTCCTGATTTTAGGAGAAAAACATCAAGAGGCGAAGCAATTAAAATCAATTTTGAAAGAAATTTTAATTATTTTTTTATTAATTTTCTTTTATTATGAACAATCCTTGCGAATTCTGCTATATTATTAACTATTACTTTATTATCAAGCAAATCTATTTTACCCAATTTAGCGTATTGTTTAAGAACCTTTAAGCAATTATCAAGTGGAATAGCACACATATTAGCAATCTCTTCTGGAGTGAGTTTAATTTCAACTTTAGTATGACTATCAAGTTTAACACCCTGTTTTTCAGCCATCATAACAAAGACATCAGCAACTCTATATTCATCTCCATCTAATGTTAGAATCATAAGTTGTCTTTTAGCATCATATATTCTTTTGCAAAATATTTTTAATAATTTTAAAGCCATTTGAGGATTACTTTGAAGAATGAGTTCAAAATTTTCCCTATTAAATACGAGGACTTTAACTTCGGTTTGTGCGATAACAGTAGCGGAGCGAGGTTGCTGTTCAAGTATTGCCATTTCACCGAAAATATCACCAGGTCCCATTATATCAAGAGTTTTTTCTTTATTTCCAACAATTTTAGTTATTCTAACATTTCCTGACAAAATAAGGTAAAAATCATTGCTTGGTTCATACTCACAAAAAATTATCTCGCCTGGATTAAATCTTTTACCGTACTTTTCAAATAAATTATCACCGAAACCTTCAAGCATATATTTAAACCTTTAATTAAAGTTTTTTTTGCACTTCTTCAATAGCCTTTTTAGCTTTTGTATTTATAGCCTCTTTTGGAGGCATATTAACGACTTTCTGGTAAAAATTTATAGCTTTTTGGTAATTTTCCATTGATTCATAACATTGACCTATATTAAATAGGGCGTCTTTTAAGAGATTACTTCTTTCAAATTTTTTTATAAAATTTGCAAAAGTTTCAATAGCCTCAGCAAACATATTAAGTTTCATATAACATCTTCCGAGTTCAAATTGAGCCTTTTCTGCAAATTGAGCAGTTGCTTCGTCTTTAAATTTTTTAATTTCAAGTATATTTTTATATATTTCCATAGCCTCTTGGATTTTATCCTGTGAAAATAAAGAAAGCGCTTCATAAAATTTCTTTACAACATCTATTCCTTCAGGAACTGGTTTTTCGGTTTTTGGCTTTTCTTCTGTTTCAATTTGTTCTGTTTCCACTGAAGGAGCGGAAATTATTTCTTCTTCCGGTTTAGTTTCTTCAATTTGAGGTTGAGGTGGTTGTTCAATTCTAAATTCACCAGATTCAATTGCTTTTAATCTACTTTTACAGGTTTCAGCAAACTCTCCATTAGGGTAATAAAAAAGATATTTATTATAAACATATTTAGCCTGTTCAGCTTTACCTTGTTTGAAATAATATTCACCGATATTAAACAATTCGGTTGCAGGCATTTTAGGTTCACCCTGCTGGAGTTTTTCTCTAACTGCCTTTCCTATTCTTCTAAGTTGGTTACTAAAAACTTTTAGCATTTTAATAAGGACTCTAAAATTTTTAAGAACCATCTGTTCAAACTCCTCAACGGAAAGGACGAGGACAACTGAAGGTGCAAGAACCTGTGCTGTTTCTTCGCGTGGGTATTTTCCAACTGCTGATTTAACTCCAAAAAATTCGCCATTTGAAATTGTTTCATTAACTTCAGCCCCGGTATCAATTGCAGTGTAGTTTAGAACAACTTTTCCACTTTGGAGTATATAAATTTCGTCAGCTTTATCACCTTCAAAATAAATTATTGAGCCTGGTGCATAATTTCTAATAGTTGGCAAAATTATTCCTCCAGAATGAAAATTAGTTATTCAACAGGGAAAAAAGGCAACTCTTTTTTAAAGCCAACACATTTACGAATTTCATTTAAAAGATTAACAGGGTCCCCAACACTTAACTTTGATTTCCCTTCTATTTTAAATTCACTAAATTCAACTTTTAAAGATTTAAAAATATCAATAAATTCTTTATCACCATAAACAGGCTTGCCATTTATTATAACTAATGAAATATCTTTTAAATTTGCATTTATCAAACTTTTATAAGGATTTTTAATATCCCCTTCTATAATTGTTAAATCTGCCAATTTATTCTTTTCAATTGAACCTAAATTTTTATCTATTCTAAAAGCTTTTGCAGGATTAATAGTTACAAACATAATAAGAGTTTTATCATCAATTTCAGATTTATATAGTTTTTTATAAATTTTTTTAGCGAATTTCAATTCATCAAGTATATTTAAACCGCCTGACATAGGAGAGTCTGTTCCAAGCGAAACATTTATTTTATATTGAAGCCATTTTTTAACATTTCCTGTTCTATTGAACATAAAAACATTTGAATTTGGGCACCAAACTATATGAGCTCCGCGTTTTTTTATCTCTCTTATGTCTTTATCAGAAAGTGCAATGGCATGGATTAAAACAGTATGGTCAGTTAAAGCATCATTCTTTATAAGATAATCAATTCCACTTTGAGATTCTTCATCATAACCTTCTTCTATATGAGTTATAAAAGGAATATCCTCAACTAAGGCTTTTTTATTTTCAACATCAATTCCATCGCCCCATTTTAAATCATAAGTTGAAGATTCGTGAGCAAGTGCATAATCTTCTATAATTCTTATTGGAAGAATTTTGATATAAGGTTCATTAACAAAATGAGGTATATGGTCTGAAACAGTTGTAACACCTGAAAATAAATTTCTATAAGCTCCCAAAGTATATATAAGTTTAGGTGGTATTTTAGAGCGTTCAGCATAAACAGGTGAACTTTTTAAATCGTTATCCCAGGGAAGCCAATTTATGTAAGGACCATTTCCTACTCTTGGAAAGTAATTTCCTAATAAATGGTCATGAGCATTTATAAGACCAGGAAAAATTATTTTATTACCAAGGTCAAATTTATATTTAACTTTTTTTGATGGATTTATTTCAGAAATAATTTTATCTTTAATTAAAATTTCAGCGTTATGCAATAAATCATTTGGTGTAACAACCAACTTTGATTTTAATATATATTCCATTTAATTTAAAAAAATAACAATTTCATTTTAATTGTCAACTAAAAATTATAGCCAGGACATCTGCTTATAACAGATGCCTGGCCAACCACAATTTAAGTACTACAAACCGCGGTTTGTATGCCCTTGCCTTTCTTCTATTATCAATTTAATTTATCGTTTTATTTTAAAAAACCTTTAATATTTTACAACAGAAAAAACATTATAATCTTTTAAAATTTCGCGTCCTTTTAAATCTGTTAACTCAACTAAAAATGCAAATCCAACTATTTCAGCCTCTCTTTGCTTAACAAGCTCCGCAATAGCTTTGGCTGTTCCACCTGTTGCAATTAAATCATCAACTATCAAAACTTTTTCTCCTTTTTCTATTGCATCTTTATGCATTGTTAAAACATCTTTTCCATATTCAAGTTCATATTCTACCTTTATAACTTCTGCTGGTAATTTTCCTTTTTTTCTGACAGGCACAAAGCCGGCATTTAAAATATAAGCAAGTGCAGCTCCAATTACAAACCCTCTTGATTCAGCAGCTACAATTTTATCTATTTTAACATTTTTGTAATTATTTGCAATTATATCAATGCTCTCTTTAAATGCCTCTTTATTTTTCCATAAAGTTGTTAAATCTCTGAAAAGTATCCCCTTTTTAGGAAAATCAGGGACATTTCTAATATAATTTTTAAATTCATCAAAATTTTTCATTTTTTACCTCCTGCTTTTTAAATTTATCTCTGATAAGCACCATAAATTTTTAGTTCCATAAGTTGCAAAAACTTATATTGCGGATATCTCTGATAATAAGGTGTATCTTTCAAAATAATAATTTTTACAAATCTTGCTTTAAGATTTTCAAAATTTGCTTCACCAATTTTCATTGGAATTCCACTACCTTCTACCATAGAAGTTGGAACTTCGGTTAATTTAACGGTTGAAACTTTTTTCCAATTTTTTTTATCATTTGATACATAGATAAAATAAAAATTCGGATACGCCAAAGCACGCCAATAAGTTATAATCTTCTCTATCTTTTCCTCTTTCTCTAAATCAATTATAATAAATTGGTCTGAAAATTTTGGGTCAAAAGAAACAGCCATCCCTTTTTTGTAATCAAATGAACCATCATTAACTCTTGATAAAATATCTCCTTCTAATTGAAAAACATCCGCTATATACCTATTAGTAAAAGTCCCTTCAACTTTCTTGCCTAATGCTATATTATATTCACCTGTTTCAAATTCCGTCTCTTTTATAAATTTTTTATCCCTAAAATCTGTTGCAATAATTCTAAAATAATATTTTGTAAGTGGTATTAAATTATCAATTTTTATAGAATGTTCTTTTGAAAGTTTATCATCAATAATTGAATTTTCGTATTTATCTTTTGAAACTCCGTAATCAATTTTAATTTTAGTCTCAATATTTGAGATTATTTTTAAAACGAGGTTATTATATTCTTTCTTAACAATTTTTATTTCTTCAATTTCAGGGAAAGGAATTCCTTTTGTTTTAAATTTACTTAGCGGAGTTGTTTTATATTTACCATCAGGCAATAAATTTATTATTTGAAAATAATAATCTTTACCTGGAAGCAAACCATTTAATGCTATTTTATGATTTCTGCGGTAAATATATTCTATTTGAACTTTATCAAAATTTCCAGGAGAAAGACCGCATCTTATTTCACCTAAGGACGGCAAATCAGTTTCCCATTTAATTTCGCAACTATTAGTAAAAGTTTCTATTAAAGGTTCTCTTAAAATTTCAATTGAAACATTTGTTAATATTGAAATATTTATCTCTGAGATACCAAAAGTTTTCTGAAATTTTCTATCCTGTGGCATTATAATTTTTAGAAATTGGCAAACTTCCGGAGCGAAATTTATAACATTTTTATAAAAATTTTTTTCTTTTAAAGTTTTTATATCCTTGATAGTTTCTATAATATTGAACCAATTTATATAATCCTGACTTCCAAGTATTTTATAATCAGGAATTTTTTCTTTTGGGAAAAAGATTTCTATTTTATTTATATAAGAAAGTTTTTTAAGATTAATAACAAGAAATTGTTCTGACAATGATAAATCGCCTGAATTTGCAGATGTTTCAAGATTATTATCATAAATATTTTCTGGATTATTAAAAGTTGATTCAATTATATAAAAGTTATTAGCAAACAAATTTAAATTTAAAAATAGAATTAAAAAATAAATCATAATTTTTAAGAAATAACCTCGCGATTTAAAAATGAACGAGTTAAAGTTACAATATCAGCGTATCTTATATTACTACCAACGGGCAACCCGTATGCCAATTTTGTTATTTTTAAATTTTTATCTTTTAATAATTTTGAAATATAAAAAGATGTTGTTTCAGCTTCTGCTGTTGGTGAAAATGCAAATATTATTTCTTTAACATTATCTGTTACTCTATTTATAAGTGAATCAATATTAAGCATTTCAGGTGAGATACCATCAATTGGAGAAATTAGTCCAAATAGAATATGGTAAAGTCCATTGTATATTTTTAAATTTTCAATTATATACAAGTCTCTTGGGTCTTCAACAACACATATTTTTGTTTTGTCTCTATTTTCATCTGAACAAATTTCGCAAATATCTTTTTCAGAATAATTGCCACAGATTTTACATTTTTTTAAATCTCTTTTTAAATTTTGTAAAATTTTACTCAATTCTTGTGAATATTCTATGGGTTCAGATAAAATATGAAAAACAATTCTTTCGGCTGTTTTGTGTCCAATTCCAGGTAATTTAGCAAAAAGATTTATCAACTTTTCAATTTGTACTGGATAATTCATGATAAATTTATAAAATCATCAAGTCCTGGTATATTAATTCCTGCTGACATTTTTGAAAGCTCTTCTGAAACAATTTCAGCTGCTTTTCTTCTTGCTTCATTTATTGCAGCCATAATTAAATCTTCAAGCATTTCAACATCATCAGGATTAACAACTTCTTTTTTAATTTTTATACTGATTAGTTCATTTTTACAATTCATTTTAACAACCACCATATCACCGCCGGCTGAAGCCTCAACTACTCTGTTGCCTAACTCCTCTTTAACTTCCTTTAATTTCTCCTGCATTTTCTGAATTTGATTGAAAAGTTTTGCTAAATCCTTCATATCTTTACTCCTTTCTTATTACAGTAGCATTAAATATCTCGGCTGTTTTTTTAATTTTAATTTCATCATCATTATGAACTTCATTTTTTAATAAAACCTTTATCTCGTATCTTTCACCAAAAATATTATAAATTATTTCTTCTAAACTTCTTTTTAAATTTGGATTATTAACTTGGGAGAAAGTATAGCTGTCAGGCAATGAAATATATATTTTACTATCTTTTAATTCAGCATTTTTTAAAAGTCCAGGAAGCCAGCCACTATTTTTGCCTATTTCACTTAAAACTAAATTCCAATTTTCTTTAAAATCATTTTTTTTAACTTTCTCAAAATTTTTCAATTTAACCTCTTTCTGTTCAAATCTTTCAATATTATTTTCCTCAATATCCTGTGTATTTTTAAATTCTTTTATAGCATCGTAAATAAATTTTAGAGTAATTTTTTTAGAAATATTAATCAAATTTAAAAATGCAACTTCAAGGAGTATCTTAAAAGAAGAAGTAAATCTAAAATCATTCAAAACAGAAGTTAGATAAGTAACCATTTCTTGCAAAACTTCTAATTCCATTTTTTCTTTAAATTTTTTAAATATTAAAATTTTATCTTCGCTTTCTTCCAGAATATTTGGGTCTTCAATTCCTTCTTTCACAAGGATTATATTTCTAAAGGTTGTAATCAAATTAATTACAAATTGTTTTAAATCTATTCCGCTATTATAAATTTGGTAAATAATTTTTATACCTTTTTCAACATTATTTTCAATTATAGCATCAATAAAATTTTCTATAATTGTATATTCAGGTAAGCCGAATAAAGTTTGAACATCCTTTTCAGATATTTCGCCTTCTGCAAATGATATAAGTTGGTCCAAAGTAGAAAGTGCATCTCTTAAACTGCCATCAGAATTTTTTGCAATTAGGAATATAGCTTTGTCATCTATTTTTATTTTTTCACTTAAAGCAATATTTTTTAAATGATTAACCATTTCAATTATAGGGATTCTTTTAAAGTCAAATCTTTGGCATCTTGATATAATAGTTGTAGGGATTTTATAAGGTTCAGTTGTAGCGAGAATAAATATTACATGTGATGGTGGTTCTTCCAAAGTTTTTAGTAAAGCATTGAAAGCGTAATCAGTTAACATATGAACTTCATCAATTATATAGATTTTATATTTACCTGAAGTTGGGGTAAAAGCTGCTTTTTCTTTTAGTTCTCTAATTTCATCAATTCCTCTATTTGAAGCTCCGTCAATTTCAATTACATCAAGAGAATTGCCATTAGTGATTTCAATACAATTTTTACAAGTCTGACATGGAGTTATAGTTGGACCTTTTTCACAATTTAATGACTTAGCAAGTATTCTTGCAGTAGAAGTTTTACCAACTCCTCTTGGACCTGCGAATAGATAAGCGTGCGAGATTTTATTTAATTTAATAGCATTAGATAAAGTTTCAGCAATAGGTCTTTGTCCAATTAATTGTTCAAAATTTTGCGGTCTATATTTTCTTGCTATAACTTTGTAATTCATAAAATAGAATTTTTTGTATAAATTTAATTTTTAATTTCAATTATTGAATTATGAATACGAAAATTTAAAATTGTCAAAAAACTTTTTAAAAGTCAGGGCGTTGTTTAGGAGAGACTGGCAACACTAAAGCAATCTATCTACCGTTGCTCCCTTCCGGGCCTGGCGGGGTTTGATAGATTACTTTATGTCCAGGTCCTAAACAAAAACGCCCTAACTTTTAAAAAAATTTCACGCAAAAACTTTTTTTTAGGAATAACCCTTAAGTTTTAAAGGGTTGCAAGTTCATAAAAGTTATAAATCTCATTTTAGCGCAACCCGTTAAATTAAAATTTTTATCGGAGAGGGTGGGATTTGAACCCACGGGGAACTTTCATTCCCACGCGCTCTCCAGGCGCGCGCACTAAACCGGGCTATGCGACCTCTCCTTTTTATTAAACCTCTTTCTGCTCTCCTGTCCGAAGCTTATAATACTCTAATGCTTTTCTCTTTTCTCGCTCTTTCTTCTTCCGCTGCCTTTTCCTTCTCTTCATCTTCAATGTCTTCCTCTTATCCCCTTTTCCCATATTTCTCCTTCCTTGTATAAATTTTTTTTCACTATAAATAAATTCTTAAATAGTATAATAACTATTTTAAAAAATGTCAATATATTTTTTCCAGAATTACTTTTTACTATAAATTTTTTACAAGTTTAAATTTTGCTCTTTAGCATCTTAGTTATTACTTATATTTAATTAACTAATACTTTTTAATAAAATCATTTCTGCATTTGACTGATATACTCTTTTTCTCTAATAATCCTTTTAATTTTTTATCTGTAGTTATAATTATTATAGATTCTTTCCCGCTTTGTTTTAAATAGATATAACTTAAAACAAGATATTGGTCATCTGAATTAATCCCTTCTAAAATACCACTATAATTTTTTAGTTCCATATTCTTTAAATTGAGAAATTCAATTTTTTTTGAATTGTAAAGGATGGAATATTTTAAAAATTTAAATTTATATTTTAATTCAATATTTTTAGATGCCTTTTTTGAAAAATTCCATAATTTTTTCTCAAATTTAGAATTTTCAATTAAAACTATTTTATCACATTTTTCTTTTATTTTTTCTAAGAACTGAAAACTTTCTTTTTGCTTATCCTTATCATTATCATTTTGAAGGTCGTGAAAAATCCATTCATCTAAAATCAAAAACATATTATAACCCTAATTTTATTTTTTATTCTTTAATTTTCAGCAAAGATTTAAGGTCTTCAAGTTCAGCAGAAATAAAATTTTCCAAAACACCTTCAACCTGTCCTTTTTCATTTGCTTTTTGCTCTTTCAAAATTGTTTCTTTTCCCTTTTTTTCAGTAAGATATAATTTAATTTCTTGAGGAGAAATAAGATTCTCAACAATTGCAGTAAGAAGGGAAGAAACAAATAGTTCTGAGTGTGTCACAATTATAAATTGTTTTTCTTCTTCTTTTGCTATTGAAATTATTGTTCTAACAAGTGTTCTGATTACTGTTGGATGCAGATGAATTTCTGGTTCTTCAATTAAAATAGTTTTTATTTCTGGTCTATAAATTTTTGCAAGCATATAAACAATTTGGTTTATTCCAAATCCGTCATTTACGAGGTCGGTTGGAACCTTTGCTGATTTATCAGTTACTTTGAAATAAAAAGATGCTGTTCCGGGAGGGGTATGCAATCTAAAATCACGATTAGTAATTTTTTCAAGCTCAATAGATATTTTGGGTGCTAAATTCGGGTCATTTATGATAAGAGTTGCAACTTCATCCTCATCGGTTGGATTAATAGAAATAGAAGATGGTGAATAAATTGGTTTAAAAAATCCTCTTTTATGGGGAACAATATCAATATTGTTGAGAGTTGATGGGATTAAATTTAATTTTTCTGTTAATTCTTTAGCTTTTTGTTGGTTTTATGCGGAAGGTATTTTGGGGATAACATTTGAATTTATACTATTCCAGTTTATAGTATATTCCTGCTCAAAATCAAAAGAAAAATTTTTATTTCCAGAATAAGGTAATGTTATTTCCGCGTTCATCTCAATTTTATCAACTTTTTGTTTAATTCCCCCCTCCCGATTTTTCAAATATAATTCATACTCTCCATTCTCTGTTGAAAACCCAATTCTTATTTTTCTTTCTTTTTCATGATTAAAAACAGAATCATCAAATCCGCCAAGATTTAAAAAGCCCAAATTAAAAAACCCATCAATTTTCTGACCAGGATTTTTAACAAAGTTTTTAAGAACAATAAGAGAATACAAAATAGAAGATTTTCCTGTGGCAGTTCCACCATATATTACATTTATCTTTGATAATTCAATTTCTTGCTCCGCAATTGAACGAAAATTTGAAATTTTAACTTTTTTTATCATAATCACTTTCCTCAATTATTATGATTTATTTAAATAATTAATAAATCAATAATATATTTGCAAAATTACTATTTTGAATTATAAAATCAAGAGCATGTATAAGTTTATTATATTTTTTCTCCAAAATAATAAATTATTTTTAAATTTTTGTTGACTTTTGAAAATAGAAAGTTAACTTTTAAATAGTAAATTATAAAAAATATCTTGCATTCTGGTGAATGCTGGATTAAAAATAAAATTTTAAAAAACAATAAAAAAGGGGGAAATAAAATTTTCCCTAAATAAAAATAAGGAGTTAAAATATGAAAAAAATTACATTTGATTTATGTGAAAAAGCTTTAAAAGAAGTTTTAGAGATTAAACCTGAAGAAGCACAAAATTATGCTCAACAGATGCTTCAATCACAACCTTATATGCTGATATATTTAACTACTGCAGCCGAAAACAACGAAATCTTCAATAACGCAGAAATAGACATCCTCCTGTCTTTAGGTCTAACTATATGGAAAATTTTTTACGACAATTACAAAGAAATTGAAACAATCCCAGAAGAAAATATTTTTAAATACGATGACGAAAATTTAAACTTCGTTAAATCTATGGCATCCGAAGATAATATTTTACAATCTCAAGAAAAATTAAATGAATACATCAATAATTATCCTCAATCTGAAATTTTGAAATTTATTTTTCAAGTTCTTTTAGAAAATTGTAGAATCTCTGATTTAAGAATTGCTAATCTTTTTCCTCTTTTTATTTATTTAAAAACAGAAATTGATTGCTTTGTTTCAGCAGTTAAATCAGAAAATTAAAATTTCTATTCAACAACAAAATTTGTTAATTTGCCAATTTTTTCAATTACTATATCAATTCTATCTCCTGGCAAAACCGAATCTATTCCAGGCGGTGTCCCTGTTATTATAACATCACCTTCATATAATGTCATTACATTGCTAATAAAATTTATCAACTTCTCAATCCTAAAAATTAAATTAGAAGTATTTGAATCCTGCTTAATTTTATCATTAACAAAAGTTTGAATTTTTAAATTATGCGGGTCAAAATTTTCATTCTTTTCAGGAATGTAAATAAAAGGGCCAATTGGACAAAAAGTATCAAAAGATTTTGCTCTCGTCCATTGCCCATCTTTTTTCTGTAAGTCCCGAGCTGTAACATCATTTGCACAGGTATAACCTAAAATATAATCTGATGCTTCTTTCTCTTTTACTTTGTAAATTTTTTCTTTTATAATTATACCAAGCTCAGCCTCAAAATCTACTCTTTTTGACATCTCAGGGTATTTTATGTTCTCTAAATGCCCTATTACACTCGTTGGAGGTTTTAAAAAAATAATTGGTTCATCAGGAATTTGCATATTAAGCTCTTTTGCGTGGTCTTTGTAATTTAAGCCAACCGCTATAATTTTTGAAGGATAAACAACAGGCAAAAATTTCGCTTCGTTTATATTAAAACTATTTTTTGTAATTTTAAAATTTGAAAATATATTTCCTTCTATTATATAAACCCTTTCACCTTCAACTAAGCCATAAATTTTATTATTTTTATATAAAAAATGTCCAATTCTCATTTAAAATAAAACATCCTGCATAGAATAAAGACCAGGTTTCTGTTGAATAATAAATAATGCAGCTTTGACAGCACCTTTGGCAAAAGTCATTCTACTGGAAGCTCTATGAGTAATCTCTATTCTCTCGCCTGTTGTAGCAAAAATAACTGTATGTTCGCCAACAATATCTCCTGCTCTGACAGCAAAAACTCCAATCTCATTTTTACTTCGCTCCCCTGTAATCCCTTCTCTACCATAAATTATATTTTCAATCCCTAACTCTTTTGCAATTATATCTTTTATTTTAAGTGCAGTTCCAGACGGCGCATCCTTCTTTAACCTGTGATGTAATTCTATTATCTCAACATCATAATCTTTTCCCAATTTCTCAGCTGCTATCTTTACAAGATTAAATAAAAGATTAACTCCAATGCTCATATTAGGTGAAAGCAAAATTGGAATATCTTTGCTTAAATCTTTTATCAAATTTAATTGTTCATTAGAAAAGCCTGTTGTTCCAATAACAGCAGGCTTTTTGTATTTATGATTTATTTTAATATTCTCAATTGAACTTAAAGGTGAAGTAAAATCAATTGTTAAATCAGCATTTGAAATAATGTTTTCAAGATTATCAGTAATTAAAATTTGATTTTTACCAATTCCTGCATTTTCACCTGAATCCATACCAATTGCAGAATGCCCTTTCTTTTCAATTGCACCTACAAGCTCCAATTCCTTACTTTCATTTATTGCCATAATAATATTCTTGCCCATTTTACCTGCTGCACCTAAAACTATAACTTTAGGCTTCATATTTTTAACTCCTTATAATTTTTTAAAAAGTTTTATAAATTTCTCAGCTATAGCAGAAGCAGAACGCTGATTTAAAAATTTTATTAAATTTGATTTCCATTTTTTATATCTCTCACCCTCCTGAAAAATCTCTATAATATTTTCAATTAATTCGTCTTTATTTGTATATTCAAACAAAACATCTTCAAGTCCATAAGTATAAGACGATTTCAAAGCAACAATTGGAATTTCAGAACCTAAAGTCTGAAAAGCAGTTGAAGATAAAACAGCTCCCTCTTTAGCAATTTTATTATACAAAAGAACATCAGACGCATATAAATATTTATAAAGCCTTGTAATATCAGGAGATTCTTCTCTAACTATAATATCAAATTTATCTTTATAAGGTTCAATTTTATCAATGTCTCTTAAAGTCACAATTAAAAAAGTAATAGGATATTTATCTTTTAATTTTTCAATAGCATCAGAAAGTTCTATTAAGTGGAATTTAACAGCATTTGGACCAAAAGTTAAAATAATTTTTCTATAAAGAGGTAAATTTAATTCCTTTCTTGCTTCAATTTTATTACCGGGTAAATGAGGATTACAAGGATATGGAATTATGTGAATTTTTTTAGGTGGAAAAACTTTAGTTAGAAATTGATAAAATCTATCGTCAAAACATACAATTGCATCAAAATCTATTTGATAAAAAGAAGCTCTGTCAGGCAGAACATTTGTATGAATTACATTTACAGTTTTAGCCTTTTTTTGAATAAATCTATAAATTTTTGAAAGTTCATCTAAAGGGAACATCCCAATATCTTCACCAATAAAAATTTCGTAATCTTCAAGTAGAAAAGGTCTTGGGTCAAAGAAAACTTGTGGAGCATTGAAGCAGGAGAAACATCTTATTACATAATCTTCATCTTCAGCAACAAAAGTTGTTCCGTGAAAGTAACCTGGTTTTTTAATAAATGAAAAAACTTTCAAAGAGTGTCCCATCTTAACCCATTCCCTTCCAACAAGTTCGGCATGCACAGATGCCCCTGAATCAGTATTCCATGATGACATCATCCCAATTTTCATAAACACCTCCTAATTTATAAAATTTAAAACACCAATAATTTATAAAATTTAAAGCGCCAAATTCCAAATTTCAAACACTTTTAATTTCTAATATTAGAAATTTAGAGTATACGATTTGTAATTTTTCAAATGGGTTAGAGTCCCTGCAAAAGCAGGGGGTAAAATTCTTCGCTCCCTTTTGGGAGAACTTACGTCAATCTTTTTGATGCCTTTAATTCTTAAATTGAAATTTGCGATTTGGAATTTTTTAGTTACCTTCATCTCGGAAGGCTTCTACCAAAAATTGTTATAAAATTTAGCGCTCCATTTAAACTTGCTTTTTCTAATATAATGCTAAACTTTTAATTCACTAAAATCTTTAAAAATTTAATATTTTTTATTATAAAATCAAGAAAAATAAATTTCATAATATAAATTCCAAATTAACCACTAAAAAATCTAATCAAGAATAACTTCCTCTTCAAGTGAAATAAATTTTGAAGCATATAAGATTGCAGCTTTTATATCGTCCTTTGTTAAAAATGGGTATTCGGCAATCAAATCTTCTTCTGTTTCTCCATAAGCAAGTTTTTCAAGAATTAAATCAATTGGTAATCTTGTTCCTTTAATTACCGGCTTGCCAAACATTATTTCAGGATTTCTTTCTATCCTTGAAAGAAGTTTATCCTTTTTCATATATTAACCTCCAGTATAAAGAAATTTAATTTTTTTCTCGGCAACCACAATAAAATGTTTTTATATTTTGGACGGGTTTTCTCTTAAAAGTTTTTCTAAAAGTTCTATCTTTTTTTTTTAAAAACTTTGTCCCTTAATCCGAAACAAAATTATCCCATAAGTAATTTTTTTAATGAAAAACAATTTCACCAAAACTTTATCATTTGTAATTAATATCCTTTTTTCCTTATTTGCTATCTCTAGCAATTTGCCATTTAACATTCTTTTATCTATATTGGCAACCCATATTATATCATAATTTTTATTAATTAAGAAATCAACAATCTTTTTTATATATTTACATCCGCTATAAATTTCATAAAAATTTATTTCATTTTGCTTTTTAATAATTCCATATACAAATTAACCTCACTTACACTAATTCCAAGTTCTTCTGAAATCTCTTCGGCTGAATAACCCTCTGAAAGCAACTCTTCTATTTTTTTATATTTGTTAACTTTTTTAGAACTCGCTTTTTCAGAAAATTCATCATTTGAAACAATATCATCGGTCTTAAAATTTTTACTCTCTTTCTTTTTAGAACTATGACCTGAATACTTTTTTAATTCTTTTATCTTTTCATCCGCTATTTTTAAAATATTCGTTAATTCTTCTATTTTTTCTTCTAACAAATCAATATTATTTTTTGCTAATTTGTTAAACTCAATCATAATGCTATTTATTTCAGATTCATACTTTTTTTGTGGAGATTCAATTTTTGAATCTAAATTTTTGTAAAAAAGATACAATATTACTAAATTTATAAAAATTGCAATTAAAAGATTTAGCATATTATCTTTTAATGTCTATAATATTTCCTTTGTTTGGGTCTTTAAATATTAATTCTTCTTTATCTTCTCTTTTTCCTTTTTGATTTTGTTTCTTTTCTCTTTCAGAATATTCTTGAGAACTTTTTTTATCAGGTTTGACTTTTTTATCCTGATTATCAGTTTGTTCAAGATTTCTCACTTGATTATCTTTTAAAATAGTCTGATTTTCCAAAACTTTTCCAAAATGTTGTTGCTGTTGAATAGGATTATTCTCCTGCGTATGTTGAGTCTTGCTAACATTATCAACCTGTCCAATCATTGTTTGTAAATCAATTGGTAATATAGGCATATTAGAATAATTTTCCTTTCTTTTCTTTATCTACTTTTGCTTCTTCATAAGGATGGACACCAATATTGCCAGCTTCATAATAGAAAGTTACATACTTAAATTCATCTCTAACTTCTAATGTAGCATCTTTAATAGTTATTTTAACTTTAGGGTAAATAACATTCTGGACTGCAACTTTTCCTTTTGATTCTAAAGAAGCAAGATAATTTTTAATCTCATTTATCTGCTCTTCTACTTCTGTAATTCTAATAGTTAAGCTCTCTTTTTCCTGAAGCATATTTAGCAAAAGTTCTTCTTTTTCAGGTGATAATTTTCCGCCTGCTGCTCTTTTCTGATTTTGCAAAGTATTAATATTCATTGACAATTCTCTAACTTTTTCTTTTGATACTCTCAATTCTTCCTGTAAATCAATGAGTTGCTGTCGTGATTTTGGGTCCATTCCTGTTTCAATTATTGTTTCAGTAAAAGAAGGTGAGCCTATAGTTTTAGCATTTACTTCCTCACCTGCACGGACTCTACCTCCAACAATTATGGCGCGTTTTCCATTACAAATAACTCTTTTTCCTGCATCAACATAGCTATGCATTATACCTTCAGCAACTATAACATCTCTTCCTGCTTCAACTAATTTTGCTCTTTCTAAAAATTTAGCAATAACATCATTTCCAGCCCTTACCTCTGCCTCGTCTTTTCCAAGTAAACCTTGCTTTATAATTATATCTCCTTCAGCTTCTAATGTAGCCTTACCTACACTCCCTCTAACATCAATATTACCCGCTGCCTTAACAGAAAATCCATCTTCAACATTTCCTCTAACAATAACAGTTCCAAGAAATACTATATTTCCTGTCTCAACAGAAACATCACCCTTAACTTCGTAAACAGGCTCAACATTAACTCTATCTTTTGCATAAACCACCTGTCCATTTATTTCAGCAATTAATTGCATTCCATCCTCACTTAATTTTACATTTTTGCCAGGAATTAAAGGAATATCTTTACCATCTTTAGCAGGTAATTCTTTTCCAAATACTGTCATACCGGGAACACCTTTTGTTGCTGGTATCTTTACAGCAAGCACCTGTCCTATAACAACATTTTCAATTAAATCTAATTCTCTAAAATCTACTCTACCTTTTTCATCCTCTGTTAGTTTTATATCCTTTTCAATTCTAAATTTATAATCAATTTTTGCATCTTCACCATTTTGTGGTGGTCTTCCTTCTGCAATTACAATAGCCTGATTAAATTTATCATTTTCAACAGCATCTTTTATAACATCTTCTTTAATTCCGAAGACAACATTTCGCTTTTGTAATTCAGCCATAATATCATCAAATTCAACAATCCTACCATTTCTGCGCGGCGGTATTAAAGTTAAAAAAACTTTCATTTCATCATTTGAAATCTCTATATTCATTTTGCCATCATATTCAGGATTAGGAGCCCATTCACCTATTTTTACAGGCTCACCACTCGCTTTCTCAACAATAGATTGTATTAAATTCTGGTCAATATTTACAATCTGTTTATCATATAAAGCATTTAAAACTTCCTGAACTGAAACTTTCCTGCCTTTGCCTTTAGGTTTCGTAACAATTAAAAATATACCTCTTTTTGTAACTCTTATTTTAAAAGTTCCATCAACATCTTGAGGAATTGTAACTTCAACTCCCTTTGATACTTTCTTTGTTAATTCAAGTATTTCAGTTGGAACTTTTGGAGTAGTTGCTCTAACGAGTAATCTGTAAGGTTTTCTTCCTATTCCTAAAAATCCAGGTGACCCCCTTTCTAATATTTCATATTCCAAATCAGCAATTCCAACTTTTAATTTCTTACTTGCATTTTCAAGTCCTTCCTCAATTGAATATGATAAAACTTCAATGTAATCTAAATTTTCGCTCTCTGAAGATTCAATCTCTTCGGGTTCATCTAATAGTAGTTCTTTTAATCTATTCATAAAAAATCACCTCACTTGCCCAAAATTCCAGCAACTTTTTTGGGCAATCGCGCTCTTAAATGTTCTATTGCTTTTGAATGAATTTGTGAAACCCTTGATTCTGTAAGATTTAAAACTTCACCTATCTCTTTTAAAGTCAATCCCTCATAATAGTAAAGAACCAATACATCCAACTCATTTTTCGGTAATTTTTCAAGTTCTTCTCTAATTATTTTCTCTACTTCCTGTTTTTCTATTATAAAATCAGGTGTAAATATTTCCGGAGTCTCTATTAAATCAATCAAAGAAACTTCATCTTCACTCTCTTTTGTATGCCAAGCATCATATAAAGATATAAAAGTTGATTTCCCTAATTCTTGAATCTTTTTTCTATACTCTTCAACTGACATTTTTAATGCGTCAGCAACTTCTTCCTCAGTTGGATTTCTACCCAGTTGCGTCTGCAAAAGTGCTATACATTCTTTAATTTTTTTCTCATCGCTTCTTAATGACCTTGAAAGAAAATCAGCTTCTCTTAAACCATCAATAATTTGTCCATGAATACGCGTTACAGCATAAGTTTTAAATTTTGTTTTTGGTTCTCTATTCGGGTCATATTTCTCAATAGCATCTAAAAGCCCTTCAAGCCCGCTACTTATAAGTTCATCAAATTCTACATTATCAGGTAATATATTTGCAAGCCTGCCAGCAACATATTTAACCAATGGAGCATACTTCTTAACAAAATATTCTCTAATATCATCACTTATTCTAATTAAGTTTTTAAGTTCTTTCTTAGTTTCTTCATCAATTTTGTCCTGTTTAGATTCTATTTGAAGAATTTTTTTCTTTATATTATGGTATTCTTCCCATACCTGCTCTTCTGCCATTTTATCATATTTTTCACTTTTAAATTTAAACATAATATTACCTTATTTAGTTAAAGTTGTAATTATAACAAAAAGTATGAAAAGTATAATTAAAATAATAATAATCCAAATAGGGTTAAAAGAGAATAGCGATGAAAATTTATTCATTTCAGCCAATTCCTCTGATATAGGTGTAAGAACTTTTATTCCTTCTGGAACAAAGCATCTACCGGCAATTCCTGGTCCAAATTCAACCATTAGCATAATATTTTCAGTATCAGGGGATTTCTCAACTTTTTTAACAATTGCTTTTACAGGAATTCTATTTTCACCTTCTTTACCACCCAAAAGCCCTGCTAAATAATCACCTATCTCCCTCTCATCTGTTATCCTAACCATAATTTCATCACCAATACTAAGGTCTGTTATAGGAACGCCCTTAACAGGTGAGAGGACAGGTTCAATTTTTAACAATACTAATGAAATACTCCTTATTTCTACTCCTTCTCTTTTCTCAACTTTTTCTTTTTCTTCTTCTTTAGTTTTAATTTCTTCAGGTTTTTCCTTTTTTTCTTCTTTTAATTCTAATTTTCCTTTTTTAGCAAATCTTAAAACATCAATTCTTTCAGTATCTAATTTTATAGCAGCAGAGGGTTCTGTAAGAACTTTAAAAAACATTTCAGAAAGTGCAATTTTTATGTCATTAGCATTCACATTTCCATCATAGGTTACAGATTTGCTTAATATATTTTTAAATTCTGTTGATTTTATATTCTCTTTTAATCTCTCTATCATTTCAAAATTAGTTTCGCTTTTCTGAGAGAATTGGATTATTGCTTCTTTGAAATCTTCATATTTTAAATTTGTATCAATTTCACTTGCCTTCTGGTCAGAACTTAAAACAATTTCAATTTCTTCAATTTCTTTGTTATTTATATTCATAACAAAAAGCATTGAGCCGTAATTGTGAGTTTTATGACCCATAAATCTTATTTTAAAAACTATATAATCTTTTGGCATAGCCTGAAAAATTTTTCTGACGGCTTCTATGTCTCCACCTGTAAATTTAAGTAAAAGTTCAACTGTCGTTCTGTCTGCTCCTGTCTCTTTAATTATTTGTTCTAAACTTTCACTCATATTTTACTCTTCCCTGTTCATCATAGTTTTAATAGCCTGCGCCATTGCCTCCGGGTCATTTATAAATTTTTTGTCCTGAATAATTAAATATTTCCCTAAATTTTTTGGACTTAAACTATTAAGCCTTTTTAAATATTCCTCATTACCAATTTCTGTATTAACATTACTTGTCTCATTATTTTCTTTTTGAATTTCCTCTTCTAATGGCACTTCCTCTTTATTATCTTCATTTTCTAATTCAACATTTTCTAATTCTGAAACAACATTTTCTTCGTTATTTTTTGGAATTTCAGTTTCTTTTTTTAAATTCTCTGCTGGTAAATTTGTTATAGGTTCACTTAGCATTAAGTAATTTTTCAATAAATACCCTATTGCATAGCCCATTGGAATAAAAAAAATTTCAATTATAAAAATGCGTTTAATTAAAACTAAAAATTCTACGCTATTTATTATACCGGATAAAAATGATAATACAAATGCAACCAAACCGAAATAAATAGAAAATTTAAATTCAAATTTTTTTCTTATTTCATTTAAATTTATTTTCATTCTAAATAAAAATTATATAAAAAATAATTTAATGGCAACATTTTTAATTTAAAATTTTAAAAATTTTTTAAAGAAATTTAAAATGCCATCATTTTTACTAGATTCAAAATTTACTATTTTGTTGGCAATATTATAAATTGCTGCTGAAGCTTTAGAATTTGGATTTTTCACAATAAATGGGGTTTGTTCTCTAACTGATTTAGGAACAACGATATCATCAAGAAGAAAGCCAATGTAATCAAGATTAATATTTAAGAAACTATTTACGATAGAAGAGATTCTATTATAAACTATTTTAGCTTCTGAAATAGATTTAGCCCTATTAACGATTAAGCCTAATTTAGTATTTTCTTTGTTAAAATTTTTATGATTTGATACAGCCTTTATAATTCCGTAGGCATCAGCGATTGCGGTTGGCTCAGGAGTTGTAACTATAAAAGAATTTTGAGTTGCTGTTATCATATTCAATACATTTTCTGAAATACCAGCCCCTGCATCAATTATAATAAAATCAAAATCATTTAAAAGTTTAAATTCCTGTAACAATTTTTGATATTGCTTATCAGAAAGTTTAGTCAACTGATAAATTCCTGAGACTCCAGCAATTATATAAAAATTATTATCAACTTCAATTAAAATATCGTTTAGATGCTTTCCATTATTTATAACATCCATTAATGTAAATTTAGGTAGAACACCCAATATAACATTTATATTAGCGAGTCCAAAATCAGCGTCAAAGACCAAAACTTTTTTATTTAATTTTGATAATGCCAAACCTAAATTTACAGATATAACAGATTTCCCGACCCCGCCTTTGCCACTTGCTATTGTTATTATCTTAGTTTTTTTATAATCTTTAAAAGCTTCTCTTAATGACTCAGCCTGGTCAACCATTTTTTAAATCTCCTTCATAATATATTTTACTATATATTCAGGAGTTGCAATATCAATATGTTTTGGAACATCCTGTCCAAATGTTATAAAAGAGATGGGTTTTTTTATTCTATAAGTTGCATCTATAATAGCACCTGTTGATGCCGTTTCATCAAGTTTTGTATATATTAAATATTTGTAATTTGTTTTTGAATATTTCTCACTTATTTCAAGTATATCTCTTTTTTTAGTATTAGCACTTACAACAAGAAAAACATCCAAATTATGCATATTTAATTCTTTTATAAAGCTGGTTAAAGTAGATATTGACATATCATCGTAATGGCTTCTGCCTGCTGTATCAATTAAAATTAAATCAGCTTGGGATTTTTTAACAATAGCCTTTAACTCTTTTTTATCAGAAACTTTTCTATAAGGCGACTGCATAATTTCACAATAAGCCTTAAGCTGCTGCGATGCACCTATCCTGTAATTATCCAATGTTATTATCTCTATATTTTTATTATTTTTTAATCTATAATTTGCCCCAATCTTAACCAAAGTAGTGGTCTTGCCCATACCTGTTGGTCCTACAAACATAAAAACCCTTCCTTGTTTGTCAAGTTTAATCGGACCTGTCGTCTCTATTAAATCAATAATCCGCCTTCTTATCTTCTCCTTTATAATCCTTTCGTCATTTTCAAAATTTATATTACCCTCCTTCTCTATTGACTCAAAAATCTTCTCAATAATATCATCACCAATATCATGCTCTTTCAAATGATTTATATAATGCTGATATCTGTTAAACTTTACTTCGGGCTTTACAATCTCTCGCTTTTCATCTAAAAGTAACTCTAATTTACTTTTTATTTCAGAAAGTTCTTTTTGTAAAACATTCGCTAATTCAAAATTTTCTGATTCCTTTTTGGAACTATGTTGAATTAAAGATGAATAAGAATTAGGTTTATTTGAACGAACAGCAACAATTTCAATTTCAGGCTTCTTAAAAAAGCCCCAAATACCTCCTGGCTTAACCTCCCTCTGATTCAATATTATCCCATTGGAACCAAGTTCCATTTTCATTTTCATTAAAGCTTCTGCAAAATTTTTCCCCCTAAATGTTTTGTAATCTAACATATCTTCCACCTCCCAATTTAAAATTTTTTTTATTTTTAAATTTTTTATTTTATCAGAATTTTTATAACTTTATAACAGGTATTATTTGCCTCTATAATAATTTTGGCAAAATATAAACCTTTTGGCACTTTATTCCCTAAATCATTTTCACCACCCCAAATAAATTCTTTCGTTTCATTAGGATTAATTTTAACTCCTTTTTCTATCTTTGACCAAACCTTCTTACCATTAAAATCATAAATTATAACAGAAATATCGCCATTTCTATTTGTTACATCACTTGAAAGAACAAACTTTATGTGAGTAACTTCTTTATTATTATCAAAAGGATTAGGGTAAGAATAGGCTTTTGAAATTTTAATTGTTTCATTCGTAGTGCCACTATATAAAAAATTTATAGAAAAAATTGTTAATAAAAATATTATAAAAATTATTTTTTTCATATCAAAATTCCTCCTAAATTAAAAATCAATAAATTCTCGTTTTTTTAATCCTTCTAAATTTAATGTGCCATTTTTTGGATTTACTATTATAGCCCACTTTTCCATTATCAAAGCACCAATAATGGCAGAAACTTTTTTACCATCAATTTCAAAAGATTTTTCTATTGGAATAGCTTCGCCGTGAAATCCTAATCCCTCAATTTTTCCAAGGAATAGAAAAATTTCTTTAACTTCAATAGTTTCACCACCTATTTTTACTGTATACGGATAGGGCACCAAAAGTTTTGGCGCTCTCTTAAGCAATCTCCTCTCAATATAAGTATTGAAAGAACCTGTATCAAATAAAGCATTTACTTTTTTTCCCTCTATTTCAATTTTTTTAATCACTCTACTCAATATAACCACCTCTTAAATTTTCATAAAATCTTTTCAATAGCAATTAATAATTAAAATATCACCATTTATCAGAAATTTTGCTTCCATCATAACTTGGTAATTTATATTCATTACAATAAGCTTTTAAATGGTCAATATATAAATAAAAACTTCCTAAAGCATTAAACCTATATTTATTATCAATAACAAACGAAAGAATTTTAATTGGTTTATAATCAAGCCTATTTGGATTTATCTGAGGAACTTTTTTATCAACATCATCAATTATAAGTTCTTTCCAGCCCCAAAAATTAAGGTCTGATGGCTCCGGTTTCAAATCATAAATATAGTTCATATAATTTGCAACTCTTAATCTTATTTCAAGTTTTTTATTTCTACTATTTACCCAGAAACTAATTTTTTTACATACTCCAGGAATTTCAATCGGCTTTAAAGGAATAACAAAAACTTCAGTTGCACCTTCAGCAGAACCTATATGTAAAACTTTAACTCCAAGACAATAATTTTTAGGAGTTTCTATAAGTTTCTCAGAACCACCTTCAATTATAGCTAATCTCGGATTGCTATTATAATATTGCGGTTTATAAAAAGAACCATTTATTACTCCCCAGTTATTACAACTCTCAAAATCATCAAGTATATACCATTTCCATTCGCCTTCAGAACCAGCTTGAGAAAATATAAAATTTGTTGAAATCAATAATAAAATTATAAAATTTAAAAATCTATTCATATATTTGCTCCTCCTTGTTAAATTCTATTCTGCAAAATATTATAAAAAAATTTAAAAGTCAAATTATTTTTTATTATTTGAACCAATTATTGAACCTGTTTTAATATTAGAACCCTTTTTTATAATAGCTGGTGCTATAATTGTAGTTGAACTTCCTATAAATGCATCATCCTCAATTATAGTTTTATTCTTCTTAATACCATCAAAGTTTGCAGTAATTACACCTGCTCCAAAATTAACATTCTTTCCTATCTGAGCATCACCAATATAACTTAAATGATATGCTCTTGTCTTTTCACTTATAATTGACCTTGTAACTTCTACAAAATTCCCTATATTTGCATAATCCTTTAAAACTGAATTATTTCTAATATGTGCATAAGGACCAATCATAACATCATTTCCAATCTTGCTTTCGGTAATTGTTGATTGAAAAATTTTAACATTATCCCCAATTTCTGAATTGTAAATTTGAACAAAAGGTCCTATTAAACCATTCTTCCCTATTTTAGTTTTGCCATATATAAATGTAAAAGGATAAATAATAGTATCCTGTTCTATTTGAACATCATATTCAATATAAGTATTATCCGTGTCCAAGATAGTTACTCCATTTTCCATCAATTTTTTCTGAAGTCTTAATTGCATAATTTTATTTGCTTGAGCAAGCTGATACCTCGTATTCACTCCTAAAATTTCATCATTATCTTCAATTATTACAGGATGAATCTTATGGCCCTCTTTGTTCAAAATTTCAACAATATCAGTTAAATAATATTCTTTTTTTATTGGATTCATTTTAATTTTATGCAACAATGGAAAAAGATATTTACCTTGAAAACAATAAGTTCCCGTGTTTATCTCTTTTACCTGTTTAGTATAATCATCAGCATCAAGTTCTTCAATAATTTTATAAACTTCATTCTGTTTTCTAATTATTCTTCCATAACCTGTTGGGTCTTTAACAATAGCAGTTAAAATTGTAAGAACAGCAAAACTTGTTCTGTGTTGTTCTAAAAGATTTTTTATTGTTTTTGAAGTTATAAGTGGAACATCACCATTTAGAATTAAAATATCTCCTTTATAATTTTTTAATATCTTTTCTGCCTGCAAAACTGCGTGGGCAGTCCCTTTTTTAACTTTCTGAACTACATAATATATATTTTTGTAATTTTCAAAATTCTGTTTCGTTTCTTCGTTTCCAATAACAATAACAACTTTTTCAGGATTACATTCCTGAACCTGTTCTACAATGCAATGAAGCATCGGTTTCCCAGCGACCTCGTGTAAGATCTTAGGTCGCTGGGATTTCATTCTTGTTCCAAGACCAGCAGCTAATATTATAACCGAAAAATTTCGCATTTATTTTATTTTCTCAATAATTTTTCAATTATATCACCATATTTCAATGTGAAGCCACAGAAAATTACAGAAACCATACTCATCAATTTTAATAAAATATTTAACGAAGGTCCTGTTGTATCTTTAAATGCGTCACCAACTGTATCTCCAACTACACTCGCCTTATGCTGCTGACTACCTTTTCCTCCTAAATTTCCTTTTTCAATGTATTTTTTTGCATTATCCCAGGCTGCACCAGAATTTGCCATCATAATAGCAACTGCAAATCCTGTTGCAAGCGAACCTAATAAAAGCCCTATAACACCGGGAATTCCTATTACAAATCCTGTTAAAACAGGAACAACTATAGCCATAAGGGACGGAATTATCATTGACTTCTGAGCCTGAGCTGTTGAAATTCTAACACAGGATGCATAATCTGCTTTAGCTTTGCCTTTTAAAAGTCCTTTTATTTCTTTAAATTGCCTCCTAACTTCAAAAACTATTGAATAAGCTGCTCTACTAACAGCCCTTAATGTCATTGCGCAAAACGCAAAAACTACCATCGCTCCTATAAATATTCCTATTACTACTTTAACATTTAGCAAATGACCATTAAAAAATTTTATTATCTCATCAACATTAAGAGTAGTTATATTTTTTATATTTTCTCCAATTTGCATCATATTTTTTCCTAATAACCTTAAAGCTGATTTTATCTCTTCTATGTATCCAGCAATTAAAGCCATAGTTGTTAAAGCAGCAGAACCTATTGCAAATCCCTTACCAGTAGCAGCCGTTGTATTTCCTAAAGCATCCAAAGCATCAGTTCGCTCTCTAACATAAGGTTTCTGTTTTGTCATTTCAGCATTACCGCCAGCATTATCAGCAATCGGTCCATAAGCATCTGTTGAAAGTGTTATTCCTAATGTAGAAAGCATACCAACAGCCGAGACTGCAATTCCATATAAACCTCTACCAATATTACTAAACCCACCTGCAAAAGTAAAACTTAATATCATTCCTATACCAACTGCTATAACAGGAATCACAGTTGAAATCATACCAACAGAAAGCCCATGTAATATTACAGTGGCAGGTCCTGTCTGTGAACTTTCAGCAATTTTTTGAGCAGGTTTAAAATCCGCTGAAGTATAATATTCAGTTGATTTCCCTATAATAATCCCTGCTAATAAACCAGCAAGAATTGAACCTATTAAACCTTTATCCTCAGGAATAAAAATTAAAACATAAGCAATTGTTGTAATTGTTATAAGAACCGCTGATAAATTTATACCCCTTCCTAATGCTTTTAGTAATTGTTTTTGCGAAGCTTCTTCCGTTGACCTAACTGCATAAATCCCTATAATAGAAGAAATCATCCCTAATGCTGATATTACCATTGGTAAAACAACTCCTGCTAAACCTAATGAAGCTGTTATAGCAAGTGCAACACTCGCAAATATAGAACCAACATAGGATTCAAATAAATCAGCTCCCATTCCAGCAACATCACCAACATTATCACCAACATTATCAGCAATAACAGCGGGATTTCTTGGGTCATCTTCAGGAATACCAGCCTCAATCTTGCCAACAAGGTCCGCTCCTACATCCGCTCCTTTTGTAAATATCCCACCACCAACTCTTGCAAATAATGCCATAAATGATGCTCCAACTCCAAATCCTAACATTGTTGTTGCAGCTTCTTCAACACTCAATTTCAATATATAATGCAAAACAATGAAGGCTCCTGAAACATATAAAAGCCCTAATCCAACAACAGTTAATCCCATAACAGCACCAGACCTAAAAGCTATCTTTAAAGCACTATTAAGAGAAGTCTTGGCAGCATTAGCAGTCCGCGCTGATGCACTCGTTGCTGTGCTCATTCCTAAATAACCAGAAAGAGCTGAAAAGAATCCTCCTATTATAAACGCATACGGAATATATTTATTCTGAATTTTCAATACATATCCCAAATAAACAAAAAGTGCGGCAAATATAATAAATATCACCGCCGCAACTTTATACTGCTGAGTTAAATATGCTTTTGCACCTTCTTTAACATAAGAAGCAATCTTTCTCATTTCCGGCTCACCTTCACTAAACTTCTTCATCTGTGAATGAAAAATTGAGGCGAATATTAACCCCAAAACCGCGCTTACCGGCGCTAAAATAAATGTTAACTCAATCTTATTCATAATTTTTTTACCTCCTAAATTAAAATTTTATATTTTAAGACCGGAGAGAGTTATACCTCTAACAAAGAAACGCTGATTGTAAATATATAATATAAGAACAGGCATTAAAACAATTACAGAGGCCGCCATAAGTAATGTCCAGTTTGTTGTATAAAGCCCTTGAAATGATGCTAATCCAACAGGTAAAGTTCTCATCTCCATTTTAGATGTAACAATTAAGGGCCACATAAAATCATTCCAAACCCACATAAATGTAAATGTAGTTAAAGTCGCTAACGCAGGCTTTGATAATGGTAAAATAATTTGCCAGTAAATCCTAAATTTGGTAGCTCCATCTATTACTGCTGATTCCTCTAAATCCTTTGGAATAGAAAGAAAAAACTGCCTTAAAAGAAATGTTCCATACGCCGAAAACATTCCAGGAATTATTATCGCCTGATAAGTATCAAGCCAGCCAAACTTTTTTATAATAATAAATACAGGAATCATTGTAACAGTTCCAGGTATCATCATTGTAGCAAGATAACCTAAAAAAAGAGTATCCCTACCTTTAAACGAAAGACGCGCAAAAGCATAACCTGCAAGTGAAGATGTAAAAACCTGCCCAAATGTAACACAAACACTTACTATTATACTATTTATAAAAAACCTTCCAAATGGAACAGCATTCCAAGCATAAACATAATTCTTCCAAACTATCTTTATTTTTTTATAAGGTTTCAATGAATCAGTTGGAACTGGTAAAATTCCTCTCTCCTCATCTATTTCTCCTTTTTCTATATTCTTTACAACCTTTATATCAGACATATTCTCTCTTATTGTAAGTCTTATCACATATTCTTCTTTCCCATTTATTTTTGTTTTAAATACAGGATATTTCTCACCATTATAATCTATTCTAACCTGAGCCTTAGGTATAAATTCAGGAGGATAAGTAAAAACAGCTCCTGGCTCTTTTAAAGAAGTTGAAACCATCCATATAAAAGGAACTATCATTGTAACACCAATAGAAATGCAAATCAAATATAATATTGTATTAATAAAAGCTCTTCTTGCCTTTTCACTTTTTGTTATAGATATTCCATTGCTCATATTTAAAATACCTCCGATTTTAATTTTTTTAAATTTTTATGCAAAAGAAAATTCTGCTTGCTCTTTTCCATATTTCCACTGAATAAGTGTTGCAGTAAATATTATAACAAACAGAAACCAGGATATTGCAGCTGCATAACCCATTTTATACCATAAAAATGCATTATTATAAATATAATAAACAATAGTAGTAGTAGAGCCTGCAGGACCGCCACCTGTCATAACATATATTTCACCAAAAGCCTGAAAACCTCCAATTATACTCATAACCACTATAAAGAAATTTGTAGGAGCTAGGGCAGGAAGTGTAATGTGCCAGAATTTTTGCCAACCATTTGCACCATCAATTGAAGCAGCTTCATAAAGTTGTTCAGGTATTCCCTGTAAGGCTGCTAAATATAAAAGCATATTATAACCTGCTCCACGCCATATCCACATAAGCATAATAGCAGGCTTTGCCCAGGTAGTGCTGGCAAGCCAAAGTGGCGGATTCTTTATGCCAAGCATTCTTAAAAAACTATTTATTAAACCAAAATCAGGATTGTAAAGCCAACGCCAAAGTAATGCAACAGCTACCATTGATGATACAACTGGCATAAAATAAATTGTCCTAAAAATAACTATTCCCTTTAACTTCTGATTAACAAGTAATGCCAATGCCAATGAAACAGCCATTCCTATCGGTATGTTTAACATAAAAAATAATGTGTTACCAAAATATTGCCAAAATAACTTGTCTTTTATCAAAGTAACAAAATTTTTAATCCCAACAAATTTTATTGGAGTTATTAAATCCCATTCAACAAACGCTAACGCAAAAGATGCAAAAACAGGTAAAAATGTAAAAGTTAAAAAACCTACAATATTAGGCAAAAGAAATGCATAACCAGTTAAATTATTCATCAACTCTCTCTTCTTCCTTAACTTCTTTCGCTCAATTTTTGAAATTTTAATATCTTTATCCATAAATAAAACTCCTTACGCTAAAAGTAAAATTACAATAATATTTTATATTTTAAAAGTCAAGCTCTAAAATAAATTTTTTTAGAAATCAATTGAAATTGAAGACGAAAAAGAATAATTAAAATATTTTGAAGTATTCTTTGATAAAATTTTTTTGCCCTGTTTATAAAAATAACTTTCAATTTCAATACTATAAAAATTTATACCGGCTCCTAAATTTAAACTAAAATTCCTGCTCAATTTAACAGAATTATCCAATAAAAGATTGTGAGAAATTATTCCAGAAGAAGGAAGATATAAATTGTAACCAATTCCAAAATTAAAAAAATCAGAAGGATTGTAAGAAAAACCAATATTAAATATATTTTTATAACTACCACCTTCTTCTAAAAGATAAGAATATTTCAATTTCCAATTAAAAACATCAGAAGTTAAAATTTTTAATTCGCAAAAATAAGACTTAGTTTTTATCTGATTATTATTTGTTAAAATATTATTAGTATAAGGTAACGGATAATTTTCACTTAAAAAAGAAATTCCAGGTGATAAAATATATTTAGAAAAATTTATTTTTAACTTGCCTGTTAATGATGTGTTCTTATAATCCTTTTCACCCCAAGAATAAAAGCTAAAAAATTTAAATCAATCCCTTATATTAAATAAATTCCTCCACCAAAATCTATCGTATTATTTTTTATGCTAAAAGCATATACATTATCTATATTTTCAACTGGTAAATATTCTAATGTCCAATAAAGAGAAATTGAAATAATATCAGTTGGAATTAAATATAATCCAGCTGAGGCATAGAAACTATATTCATAATTTGAAAACTGATATAAAATCTCACCACCTGCTTCAATATTGTAAAATATTTTTTTACCATATTCTTTAAATTCATAATAATCGTTTTTATCAATTTCTGTTTTAATAATCTCATCTGC
>Ga0308390_1000373_pt1 | contig 32460 bp, 47 predicted proteins | sample Hotspr2Sample149_FD_202358 | JGI IMG/M metagenome (GOLD analysis project Ga0308390, IMG submission 202358) | Hot spring phototrophic mat microbial communities from Mushroom Spring, Yellowstone National Park, Wyoming, United States - 20040719_149 ...
TCACAGCTTGGATACATGAGTTCAGAGGAGTTTGAGGCAAGATATGAGAAAGAGAGGATAAGAAAGACAGCATGACCTCTACAACTTTAGGGCATAAAAAATGTCTTGACAAATGGGGTGCAGTACATAATTGTGCTACCCATAAAAACTTCTATAATGGTGAGATTGTGGGTGAGCTGGGGGATAGGGATTTGAACCCCAATTCACGGAGTCAGAGTCCGTTGTCCTGCCGTTGAACGATCCCCCAATGTAATTTTATTATATCACTTTTTTTCCTTTTTTTCATCCTTTGCTTTTTTCATGGTAAGTTCAACAAGTGCCATTGGTGCATTGTCTCCCTTTCTTCGGCCCATCTTTAGCACCCTTGTGTAACCACCATTTACGGCAACATAGCGCTCACCTATATCTGTAAAAAGTTTTTTTACCGTCTGTTTGTGTCGTAAAAAAGCAAAGGCCTGTCTTATAGAATGCATATCTTTCTTTTTAGCTAAGGTTATAAGTTTGTCAGCCACGCTTTTTAATGCCCTCGCCTTTGCGTCTGTTGTCCTTATAGTTTCATGTTCAAAAAGAGAGATTGCGAGATTTTTTAATAAAGCCTCTTTATGGCTTTTTGTTCTATTAAGTTTTTTTACCTTTCTTAAATGCCTCATGATAAACCTCTATCTATATATGGTCTTTTCTTTTTACAGCCATCTTATCCAGTTCTTCTCTTGATGGAAAGTTTTCAAGCTTTAACCCAAGCCTTAAACCCATACAGGCAAGGATCTCCTTTATTTCATTAAGGGATTTTCTTCCGAAATTCTTTGTGGTAAGAATCTCCTGTTCTGTTTTCTGAACAAGTTCACCGATATACTTAATATCTGCATTCTTTAAACAATTTGCACTTCTCACGGACAGTTCGAGTTCGTCAACACTTCTAAACAGATTTTCATTGAAATCCTGTCTTTCTGAAGGTGTAACCTGTGTTTCTATCTCTTCTTCTTCCTTTTCATCAAAGTGTATGAATATTTTCATCTGTTCTTTTATGATCTTTGCAGCAAAAGACAGTGCATCAAGAGGATTTATACTTCCGTTTGTCCATATCTCCATTGTAAGTTTATCGTAATCTGTCCTAAAACCGACCCTTGCAGGGCTTACATTGTAACTTACTTTCTTTATAGGTGTATAAATAGAATCAATGGGTATGGTGCCAAGGGGTGCATTTTCGTCGTAATTCATCTCTGCGGGAACATAACCCCTACCGGTCTTTACCTTTAATTCCATATAAAGCCTTGCATCTTCACTTAATGTGGCAATATGATGGTTTTTATTTATTATCTCCACTGTTCCGTCATGGATTATATCCCCTGCCTTGACCTCTGTTTTTCCCTTTGCATCTATCTTTAATATTTTTTCTTTATCCTCTGTCAATTTCAAAACGACCTTTTTAAGGTTCAAGATAATCTCTGTTACATCCTCCTTTACGCCCCTGATGCTCGTAAATTCATGGTTTACACCGTCAATCCAGACAGAAGTTATGGCACTACCCATAATAGATGATAAAAGCACCCTTCTTAAAGAATTGCCTATTGTATAACCATAACCCCTTTCAAAAGGTTCTGCCGAAAACTTTAAATAATCTCCTTCTTTCTTTTCTATATCAATCTTAGCTGGTTTTATTAATTCCTGCCAATTTTTCTCAAACATAAATTAATACCCTCCTTGGGGGTAAGCTATCTTGAATAGTATTCAACCATGAGCTGTTCTTTAATAGGCATTGTAATATCTTCTCTTGTAGGCAATTGGCGTATGATGCCTTTCATATTCTCTTTATCAAGTTCAATCCATAGGGGCATTCCCCTTCTCACAACAGTCTCAAGGGCGTTTTTTACCGTAGGTAAATCTTTATTCTTTACAGAGATTACATCTCCTGCCTTAACAAGATAAGAAGGTATATTTACACATTTTCCATTAACCAGTATATGTTTATGGGATACTAACTGTCTTGCCTCTTTGCGAGAAGTAGCAAAACCAAGCCTGTATACCATACTATCAAGGCGTCTTTCTAAAAGCACAAGGAAATTAGAACCTGTAATACCTGGCTGTTTCTCTGCCATATTAAAGAATCTTTTAAATTGTTTTTCCGTTAAACCGTATATTCTTCTGACCTTTTGTTTCTCCCTAAGCCTTATGCCGTATTCCATCATCTTTCCCCTTGTCCCAGCATGAACGCCAGGGGGATAATTTCTCTTTTCAATAGCACATTTTTCTGTAAAACACCTCTCTCCTTTAAGGAAAAGTTTTATTCCTTCCCTTCTACATAACCTGCAAGATGGTCCTATATATCTCGACAAAGCCTTCCTCCTTAAACCCTTCTTCTTTTAGGTGGTCTACACCCGTTATGAGGTATTGGTGTTATATCCCTTATCATATGAATCTTTAAACCTGCACTTTGAAGAGCCCTGAGCGCCGCTTCTCTTCCTGCTCCAGGTCCTTTAATAAAAACATCTACTGTTTTTAATCCATTTTCCATAGCCTTTTTCGCTGCATTTTCAGCGGCAAGCTGAGCGGCAAAGGGCGTGCTTTTTCTTGAACCCTTAAACCCAACAACCCCACCGCTTGACCATGATATTACATTGCCCTGCGGATCAGTAATGGTAATAATCGTGTTGTTGAAACTCGACTGTATATATGCATTACCAGTGGGAATATTCTTTTTTACCTTCTTTTTACCAGTCCTTTTTGCTTTTGCCATTCCCTCACCTCATCTTTTCACTTTTTTCTTTTCATCTGTGATTTTCTGGGCCCTTTTCTTGTTCTTGCATTTGTCCTTGTCCTTTGACCTCTAACAGGTAGACCCTTTCTATGCCTTAGCCCTCTGTAACATCCTATATCCATCAATCTCTTGATGTTAATACTAACCTCTTTTCTTAAATCACCTTCTACCTTATAAGAATTCTCAATTATATCCCTTATCTTTGCAATCTCTTCGTCGGACAAAGCATTTGTTCTCTTATCAGGGTTAATCCCAGCCTCTGCCAGTATCTTATTAGAGAGGGTCCTTCCTATTCCGTAAATATAGGTCAGTGCAATTTCTATCCTTTTGTCCCTTGGTATATCAACACCTGCAATCCTTGCCAAAACTTACCTCCTTAACCCTGTCTCTGTTTATGTTTGGGGTTTTCACAAATTACCCTAATAACGCCTTTTCTACGAATTATCTTGCATTTATCACACCTTTTTTTTACCGAAGGTCTAACCTTCATGACTTCCTCCTATTTGACCCTATAAATTATTCTGCCTCTTGTAAGATCATAAGGCGATAATTCAACTACCACCTTATCGCCTTTAAGAATTTTTATATAATGCATCCTCATCTTTCCTGAAACATGGGCAAGAACCTTATGACCGTTTGGCAGTTCTACCCTGAACATTGCATTGGGCAATGGTTCAATTACCGTTCCTTCTATCTCTATTCCTTCACCTTTTGGCATATACGTTTTTTTATAATTTACTTAATATCTCTGTACCTTTATCTGTTATAGCCACAGTGTGTTCAAAATGAGCAGATAAAGATCCATCCACTGTTGCTGCTGTCCAGCCGTTTTCTTTTATATAAACTTTGTGATTTCCCATATTTACCATAGGTTCTATAGCAAAAACCATACCTTTTTTCAATCTAATTCCTTTACCTTTTTCACCAAAATTTGGCACCTGAGGTTCCTCATGAAGATTCCTGCCTATTCCATGGCCTACAAATTCTCTTACCACAGAAAAACCAGCGGATTCTACATGATGCTGGATAGCATAGGAAATATCGTTTAGTCTATTCCCTTCTTTAGTCTCATTTATCCCTTTATACAGTGATTCTTCGGTTATTAAAAGGAGTTTCTTTGCTTCCTCTGATATGTCACCAACCCCTTCCGTTAATGCTACATCACCATAAAAACCATCATACTCAATGCCAAAATCAAGGCTTACAATGTCACCTCTTTTTAATATCCTTTCGTCTGGCATCCCATGAACTACTTCATCATTTACAGAAATACATAAACAATACGGGTATCCATTATAACCCTTGAAGGCAGGTCTCACCTTTTTATTATATTGCCTTAATCTATCTTCACATAATCTTTCGAGCTCCATAGTTTTTATGCCTTCTTTTATAAAATCCTTTAGATAAAGTAAAATCTCCATTGCATATTTGCTTGCAGTTCTTATCTTCTCAATCTCACTTCTTGTCTTTAAAACAATCATCAAATATCATTTTACAGGGTAAATACATATCATCTTCTACCTTTCATCCTTGCTGATTTTTTTACAAGACCATCATAATGTCTTAGAATTAGGTGCGATTCTATCTGTTGTATAGTATCAAGGGCAACACCCACTACAATTAAAAGGGCAGTCCCGCCAAAATAAAAAGGTACATTAAATTTTTTTACCAGCAAAGTTGGTAGTACGCAGACAAAAGATATATATAAGGCACCTATAAAGGTGATTCTCGATAAAATTCTTTCTATATATTCAGAAGTCTTCTTTCCAGGTCTTATGCCCGGTATATAACCCCCGTATTTTTTCATATTATCTGCCACATTATCAGGATTGAATACTATTGCAGTATAAAAAAAACAGAAAAATATTATAAATGCAATATACAAAAATTCATGAAGCAGGCTTCCAGGTGTCAGCCATTCGGCAAATTTCTTCATATAGGGATGACCTATAAAGCTTGCAATTGTGGCAGGAAACATTAGGATTGATGATGCAAATATAGGCGGTATAACACCTGCTGTATTTACCTTCAAAGGAAGGTGCGTTGATTGTCCACCATACATTCTTCTACCTACAACCCTCTTTGCATATTGAACAGGAATCCTTCTCTGGGATGTCTCCATAAATAGTATAAAGGCCACCACAAGAAGCATCATGATTACAATAAGCACCACAATAAACCAGTTCATCTCCCCTGAAGCCACAAGGCTCATGGTCCCTGCTATGGCATTGGGCATCCTTGCCACAATACCTGCAAAGATGATCAATGATATACCATTTCCTATGCCCTTTTCTGTTATCTGTTCTCCAAGCCACATAATAAATGATGTTCCTGCAGTTAATGTTATCATGGTCATAAGCCTAAAGCTCCAGCCAGGGTTATAAACCACCAGTTCTCCTGCAGCACCTCTCATCTGCTCAAGCCCCACTGCTATACCAAAACCCTGTATCAGACTTATTATTACCGTACCGTATCTCGTATACTGGGTTATTTTACGTCTGCCCGTTTCACCTTCTTTTGAAAGCCTCTCCAGTGTAGGTATAACAACTGTTAAAAGCTGCAATATTATAGATGCACTGATATATGGCATTATGCCCAGGGCGAATACAGAAAGCCTTTCGAGTCCACCACCGGCAAACATATCAAAAAAACCCAGCAGTGTCCCTTTAGCCCTCTCAAAGATGCCGGCCAATACCCTACCATCTATACCCGGTGTTGGTATATGGACACCTATTCTGTATACAGCAAGGAGCGCAAGGGTTACAAAAATCCTCCTTTTAAGCTCAGGGATTTTTCCAATATTCTGGAAACCCCCCATTAACCTATAACCTCCACATCACCACCACAGCTTTTTATCTTATCAATTGCAGCCTTAGAAGCCTTATGGACCTTTATCTTAATAGGAAAATTGATCTCACCACTTGATAGAAGTTTAATCCCGCTTTTAATCTTCTTTACAAGACCGCTATTTATAAAATCCTCAATGGTAACCTCGCCTTTTTCTTTAAATCTTTCAAGGTCACTAATTTTTATAATACTGTATTCTTTCCTGAAGGGATTTTTAAAACCCCTTTTTGGTATTCTTCTTGTCAAAGGCATTTGGCCGCCTTCAAAACCCTTTCCTTTTGTGCCACCGCTACGAGCCCTCTGCCCTTTATGTCCGTAAGTAGCCGTAGTTCCATGGCCGGAACCTGTTCCTCTTCCGACCCTTTTTCTCTTTTTTGTTGAACCTTCAACGGGTTTTAGATCGCTGAGTTTCATCTTTTATATTTCCTCCACAACCTTTACCAGATGGATTACCTTTTTTATCATACCTCTGATTTCTGGTGTATTTTTAACTATCCTTTCTTCGTTAAGTTTCTTAAATCCAAGGCTTCTTATCGTATCCCTCATATCTTTAGGGCATGAAATGGTGCTTTTCACCCACTTTATCTTCAGTTGATCAGCCACTTAAACCTCCTCGGTCTTGACCTTTCCCCTCTGTTTTAAAGAAACTTCAGGTGATTTAAGCATTGTAAGACCTTTTATTGTTGCCTTAACTACATTATGATAGTTTCTTGAACCATAACATTTTGTAAGGATGTTCCTTATACCGGCTACTTCCACTACTGCCCTCACTGCCCTGCCAGCTATAACCCCGGTTCCTTCAGCAGCAGGCTTCATAAATACCTCGCTTGTCCCGTATTTTGCCTTTATCTGATGGGGTATTGTGCCGTTTATAACAGGAACCTTTACAAGGTCTTTTTTTGCATGTTCAATTGCCTTTCTTATAGCATCCGGGACTTCGTTTGCCTTTCCGAGACCGTACCCCACCCTGCCATTTCCATCTCCAACCACCACAATGGCGCTAAAGCTAAAACGACGTCCACCTTTGACCACTTTTGCAACTCGATTTATATATACGAGTCTATCTTGTAATTCTACACCATCAAGCTCTAAACCCTTTTTCTCTATCAATATGGAACCTCCTTACTAAAATAAAAGCCCTGCTTCTCTTGCACCTTCACCGACAGCCTTTATTCTACCGTGGTATTTAAATCCATTTCTATCGAATACCACCTTTTTTATGCCTAACTCTATTGCCTTTTTCCCGATAAATTCACCCACTTTTTTTGCAGCCTCCACATTACCCCCAGATTTTATCTGGGCCCTGATCTCTTTATTAAGTGTAGAGACACCTGTTATGGTAATTCCTTTTTCATCATCTATTAATTGTGCATAAATGTTTTTCAGGCTTTTATAAACACAGAGCCTTGGCTTTTCCTGTGTTCCAAAAACCTTTTTTCTTATTCTCTTTTTTCTTTTTAGCCTTGCTTCAACCTTTTCTTTTCTTAGCATCTCTTACCTCTTATTTGCCGCTTTTACCAGCCTTCTTTCTTAAGATTTCGCCGGCGTATTTGATACCTTTATTCTTGTATACATCAGGTTTTCTCAGTGCCCTGATCTTTGCTGCAACAACCCCCACAAGTTCTTTGTCTATCCCTTTTATGGTTATAAGGGTCTGCTTTTCTACCTGGGCAGATATGCCTTCTGGTAAAGGAAATCTTATGGGATGGGAATATCCGAGATAAAAGATAAGATCATTTCCCTGCATTTCAGCCCTATAACCTATTCCAACGATTTCAAGTTTTTTTTCAAAACCTTTATCAATACCCTCTATCATATTTGCAATAAGGGTTCTCATAAGTCCATGATAGCCTTTTATTTTTTTGTCATCATTTGCCCTTTTTACATATACAACATTTCCATCTATCTCAATGGAAATGCCCTCTAAAATCTTTCTTTTTAAAGACCCTGTTTTACCCGAAACACATACCTCGCCGTCTTTAATCTCAAGTTTTATAGATTGCGGTAGAGTTATGGGTTTTCTTCCAATCCTTGACATATATCACCTCACCATACCATAAGGAGAGGTTCCCCTCCAATGTTGTTTTTTCGAGCATTAAAGTCTGTCATAAGCCCTTTTGAAGTTGAAATAATTAACAAGCCAAGATTATTGTTTTTGACCTTCAGTATATCCTTTGCCTTTATGTATACCCTTCTACCTGGCTTACTTATCTTTTTAAGTCCTGTAATCACACTGTTATTGTTTTCATCGTAATTTATATAGACCTTCAGAAATTTTTTTCTGTTTTCGTCTACAAAAATTTTGCAGTTTCTTATATAGCCTTCATCTTTTAAGATCTTTGAAATATTATATTTCATATTCGAATAAGGAATATCCACAAATTCATGGCGCGCCATTATTGCATTCCTTATCCTTGTTAACATATCTGCAATTGGATCAATCGTGGTCATCAATGCCCCCTTACCAGCTCGATTTTACAACCCCTGGGATTTCTCCCTTTAAGGCATGGGTTCTAAAACAAATCCTGCAGATCTGGAACTTTCTTAAAAATCCTCTTGGCCTACCACACAGTGTACACCTGTTTCTGAACCTAACCTTAAACTTTGGTGTTCTTTTTGATTTTTCTATCATTGCCTTTCTTGCCATTTATTCCTCCATCAGCTCCTGAAGGGCATACCCATAAGTTTTATAAGCTCGTAACCCTCTTCATCTGTTTTAGCCGTTGTCGTAATGGTTATATTCATACCCCGTATCTTATCAATCTTATCATAGTCAATCTCAGGAAATATAATCTGCTCCCTTAAGCCAAGGGTATAGTTACCTCTTCCATCAAAGGACTTTGGCGATACACCCTTGAAGTCTCTGACCCTTGGTAAGACTATCATTACAAGTTTATGTAAAAACTCATACATCCTTGCACCTCTTAAGGTAACCATAACACCTATGGGCATCCCTGCCCTTAATTTAAAAGAAGCAATGGACTTTTTCGCCTTTGTTATAACAGGTTTTTGACCTGTAATTGCCATAATATCGTTCGATGCACTATCGAGTGTTTTAATATTCTGAATTGCCTCACCCATACCTATATTTACCACAATCTTCTCTATCTTAGGCACTTCCATTATATTTTTATACTTAAACCTTCTCATCAAAGCAGGTATTACTTCTTTTTTGTAGAATTCCATATACTCTGTTTTCAAATATTTCCTCCTACTTATCTATTACTTCATTACATTTTTTACAAAATCTTACCTTCTTACCATCGTCAAGCGTCTTCTTGCCAACCCTCACTGGTTTTGAGCATTTTTCGCAGTATATCATCACATTTGAAACATGGATAGGGCTTTCCTTTTCCAGTATACCGCCTTTTGTTTTCTGACTTGGTTTTACATGCCTTTTTACCATATTCACCTTTTCTACTATTATCCTGTCTTTCTTTTTCAATATCTTTAAAACTTTACCTGTCTTGCCCTTATCCTTACCTGTTGTAACCATTACAAGGTCATTCTTTTTTATATGATATTGCTTTTCTTCCATATCTACCTCTAATTCAGCTTAAAACTTCATACATGAAGTATATGCGCCTGTTTATTATACTACCTCCGGTGCAAGGGATACGATCTTCATAAACTTCTTTGCCCTTAATTCTCTTGCAACAGGGCCAAAAATCCTTGTCCCTATCGGTTCATTATACTGGTTAATTATAACAGCAGAATTATCGTCAAATTTCACATAAGAGCCGTCTTGCCTTCTAATTTCTTTTTTTGTTCGCACTATCACTGCCTTTACCACATCACCCTTTTTAACCTTTGAATTGGGTATAACCTCTTTAACAGAGGCAACGATGATATCACCAACCGTGCCATATCTCTTACGGGAACCACCTAAAACCCTTATGCATCCTAATTTCTTTGCACCTGAATTATCTGCCACCTCAAGTTTAGTTTTCTCTTGTATCATTTTCCATCACCTCTTCCTGAATTGGCATCGGTTCTTCTCTTTTTATTATATTTTTTACAATCCATCTCTTTTGTTTACTCAATGGTCTTGATTCCACAATAAGCACATTATCCCCGACACTGCAGTTATTACCTTCATCATGCGCCTTATATCTCTTCTTTATCTTTATGTATTTATGATATTTTGGGTGCTTGTGAAATTTTTCAACCTCTACTACAACGGTCTTATCCATCTTATCACTTATAACCACACCTGTCATCTTTCTTTTATGTACTACCTTTTCCATGCCTACCTCTTGGACTCCTTTTCTCTCAAAACGGTTTCTATTCTTGCAATATCCCTCTTTAGAAGTCTCATCCTTGCAGTATTTTCAAGCTGTCCCGTGGAATGCTGAAATCTGAGGTTAAAAAGCTCTTCCTTTATATCTGTTTTCTTTCTTAATAATTCTTCTTTTGTGAGTTCTCTTAATTCTTTAGCCTTCATTTTTCCTCACTTCTTGCTACAAACCTTGTTTCAATAGGTAATTTATGAGATGCGATCCTTAAGGCCTCTCTTGCTTTATCTTCTGGAACACCTTTTATCTCATAAATAATCTTTCCAGGTTTAACAACGGCAACCCAACCTTCTGTAGGCCCTTTGCCTTTTCCCATCCTTGTCTCTGCCGGTTTTTTTGTGATGGGTTTATCGGGAAATACCCTTATCCAGACCTTTCCTGCCCTTCTAACATATCTCGTTAATGCAATACGAGCTGCCTCTATCTGTCTTGCAGTAAGAATACCGCATTCAAGAGCCTGCAAACCGAAATCGCCGAAACTTATTTCATTGCCCCTTGAGGCAACACCCTTCATCCTGCCTTTTTGTTGTTTTCTGTATTTAACCCTCTTTGGCGCAAGCATTATATGATCTCCTGATAAATTTCTCCTTTATAAATCCACACCTTTATACCGATTACACCATATTTTGTTCTGGCAACTGCAAAACCATAATCGATATCAGCCCTTATGGTCTGAAGCGGCACACGTCCTTCCCTGTACCACTCTGTCCTTGCCATCTCTGCACCTGCCAATCTTCCAGCACACATAACCTTTATCCCTTTTGCACCGAATTTCAATGCCTGGGATACATTTCTTTTCATTGCCCTTCTGAAAGAAACCCTTCTTTCAATCTGAAGTGCCACATTTTCTGCTACAAGCTGGGCATCTATTTCAGGTCTTTTGACCTCTGTTATATTTAATATTACTTCTTTATCCGTCATTGACTGTAATTCTTTTTTTAGACTATCCACCTCAGAGCCCTTTCTTCCTATTACAAGACCCGGCCTCGAGGTATGTATATTTATCTTAACCCTCTTATCTTTATTTGCGGCCCTCTCTATCTCAATCTTTGATATACCTGCCTGGTAAAGTTTATCCTTTAAATATTTCTTTATTGCCATGTCTTCAAGGAGAAATTTTGCATAATTTTTTGATGCAAACCATCTTGAATCCCAAGTTTTTATTATTCCGAGTCTGAAACCTATTGGATTTGTCTTTTGACCCATTTAACCTCCAATATTATGATTCATCTAATATCATTGTTATGTGGCTCATCCTCTTTCTTATCCTTGTTGCCCTGCCCATAGCTCTTGGCAAAAATCTCTTTAGTGCTGGTCCCTCATCAACGAGGATATTTTTAACATAGAGATTATCTATATCGATATATTTTTTCTGTTTTGCATTGGCTATGGCACTATTTAAAAGCTTTTTCAGTATATAAGATGCCTTCTGAGGCATAAACGTCAACATGCCCATTGCCTCATTAATATTTTTTTTCTTTATCTGTTCTGCCACAATTCTGACCTTTGTAGGTGATATTCTAATCATTCTTGATTTGGCCTTAATCTCCATTTTTAATCCTTCCTTTTCGCAACCTTTGCCTTTCTGTCACCGGCATGACTGTGAAAGGTCCTTGTAGGTGAAAATTCACCTAATTTATGACCAACCATCTCCTCAGTTACAAAAACAGGGATAAACTTTTTACCGTTATGCACGGCAAAAGTCAATCCTACAAATTCTGGAACAATAGTTGACCTTCTCGACCATGTCTTTATAACCTTGGAGGCTTTTGAACTTTTTACTTCAAGCACTTTTTTTAACAATTTTTCATCCACATATGGTCCTTTTTTTAAAGACCTTGCCACTTGGACCTCCTAATCTCTATGTTTTATTATAAACTTTTCTGTTCTCTTGTTCTTTCTTGTTTTCAATCCTTTAGCCAGCTGCCCCCAAGGCGAACAGGGATGCCTTCCACCTTTAGAACGACCTTCACCGCCGCCCAATGGATGGTCCACAGGGTTCATTGCTGTTCCTCTCACAGTAGGACGAATGTCAAGCCATCTGCTTCTCCCTGCCTTTCCCATGGATATATTTTCATGCTCAATGTTTCCTACTTGACCAATTGTAGCCATACAGGATAGATGGATAAGCCTGACTTCCCCTGAAGGTAGCCTTACATGACCGTAATCTCCTTCTTTTGCAATGAGCTGCGAATAATTTCCTGCACTTCTCGCAATCTGTCCGCCCTTTCCTGGTTTTAATTCCACATTATGTATAAATGTGCCCAGAGGGATATACTGTAAGGGCATTGCATTTCCTTCTTTTATTTCCGTATCTGGTTTTTTACTGGAAACCACCGTATCACCAACTTTCAAACCAAGAGGGGCAAGGATATATCTCTTTTCACCGTCTAAATAATTAATTAAAGCTATATTTGCTGATCTGTTAGGGTCGTATTCAATACTGTATACCTTGCCAGGTATGTCGAATTTATCCCTTTTAAAATCAATGATTCTATACTTTCTCTTATGGCCACCACCTATATGTCTTGTTGTAATCCTTCCAGAATTATTTCTACCACCTGTTTTTTTTAATTTTACAACAAGAGACTTTTCAGGTTCTTTTTTTGTAATCTCATCATAGGTGAGGACGCTCATAAATCTCCTGCCAGGAGATGTTGGTTTATATTCTCTTACTCCCATTATGCACCTTCAAAAATTGGAATTTTATCCTTTGGACTGAGCTTAACAATTGCCTTTTTCCAGTCTGACCTCTTTCCGAAAAATCTTCCTAATCTCTTTTTCTTACCTTCCATATTAATCACCTGAACGGAAAGAACCTTTACCTTAAAAAGCTTTTCCACTGCCTTTTTTATCTCTATTTTGTTAGCATCTCTATGTACCTGAAATACATATTGATTGCCAGTTTCTTTCAATAATGTGCTCTTCTCTGTAATGATAGGCCTTAAAATTATATCATATTCGTTCATGGCGCAAGCACCTCTTCTATCTTACGTAGGGAATCAAGGGTGAAAACGAGCTGATCGTGTCTTATTACATCGTAAACGTTCAATCCTTCTGTTCTCAATATCTTGGTATAAGGTATGTTTCTTGCTGATTTTTCCACAATTTCATCTCTGTTTGAAATAACAAACAAAGGTTTTGTTAGGTTTAAGGTTTTCATAATACCATTGAATGTCTTTGTGCTTATCTTGTCTAACTCGAGTTTATCTAATACTATCATATTAGAGCCTGTAAAACGTACAGTAAGGGCCAATCTTAATGCAGCCTTCCTAACCTTTTTAGGCAAACTATAACCGTAGTTTCTCGGATGTGGCCCGAATACAACACCACCACCTACCATAAGAGGTGACTTATATGTGCCAAGTCTTGCCCTGCCTGTTCCTTTCTGTCTGTAAGGTTTTTTATTGCTACCTTTTACATCACTTCTTGTTTTAGTAGATGCTGTTCCCCTTCTTCTGTTTGCAAGCTGCATTTTTATTACATCATGGATGAGATGGGGTTTTACCTCACAGTTAAAAACTTCATCCTTTATCTCAATTTCGCCTATCTTTTCTGCCTTTATATTTAGCAGGTCTGCTTTTGCCATTTTTAAACACCTCAAGATTTTATCTCCACGTCAACCCCTGCTGCAAGCTCCAGTTTCATTAAAGCATCCACGGTCTGCTGTGTTGGTTCAAATATATCAATAAGTCTTTTATGGGTTCTTATCTCAAACTGCTCCCTTGACTTCTTATCTATATGGGGTGACCTTAAAACACAAAATTTCTGGATTTTTGTAGGTAAAGGAACAGGACCCACTACCTGGGCTCCTGTCTTCTTTGCTGCCTCCACTATCTCCTTAACCGATTGATCAAGCAGTCTATGATCAAAGGCTTTCAGGCATATCCTGATTTTTTGCCTCATCTTCCATCCCCTTCTACTCTATAATCTCTGTTACAACACCTGCACCTACTGTCTTACCACCTTCCCTTATGGCAAAGCGGAGTTCTTTTTCAAGGGCAATGGGTGATACGAGTTCTATGGTGAGGGTTACATTGTCACCGGGCATGACCATTTCTACACCCTCTGGTAGCCTTGCCACACCTGTGACATCTGTTGTTCTTATATAGAACTGTGGTCTATAACCTGAGAAGAACGGTGTATGACGACCACCTTCTTCCTTGGTCAATACATAGACCTCACCTTTAAACTTTGTATGGGGGGTAATGCTACCGGGTTTTGCAAGGACCTGACCTCTTTCTACCTCATCCTTTTTAATACCCCTTAGAAGCACACCTATGTTGTCACCTGCCTGACCCTGATCGAGGACCTTGCGGAACATCTCTATGGAGGTGGCTACTGTCTTTACTGTGGGACGGAATCCTATGATCTCCACCTCATCTCCGGGTTTTATAACACCCCTTTCCACACGACCTGTAACAACCGTTCCCCTACCGCTTATGGAGAAGACATCCTCTATGGGCATAAGAAATGGTTTATCTATATCACGGGTGGGTTCAGGGATGTAGCTGTCCACTGCATCCATGAGTTCAAATATGCTCTTGCAATGGGGGCAGTTTACATCACCGCAGCCGTGCTCCAGTGCCTTTAAGGCACTTCCCTTTATGATGGGTATCTCATCACCGGGGAATTCATACTGAGTTAAAAGTTCACGGAGTTCCATCTCTACGAGTTCTATGAGTTCAGGGTCATCTACCATGTCTATCTTGTTGAGATACACCACTATGTAAGGGACACCTACCTGACGGGCAAGGAGTATATGCTCCCTTGTCTGTGGCATGGGTCCATCATTGGCACCTACTACGAGTATGGCACCGTCCATCTGGGCTGCACCTGTTATCATGTTCTTTATATAGTCTGCATGACCCGGGCAGTCCACATGGGCATAGTGGCGTTTTGCTGTTTCGTATTCTACATGGGCTGTGGCTATGGTAATACCCCTTTCCTTTTCTTCAGGGGCCTTATCTATCTGGTCAAAGGGTATCCACTCAGCCATACCTCTTGAGGCAAGACACCTTGTTATTGCACTTGTTAAGGTGGTTTTTCCATGGTCTATGTGCCCTATTGTGCCGATATTTACATGGGGTTTTGTTCTTTCAAACTTTTTCTTAGCCATAGAGGACCTCCGTTTGTATTTTTTCTCTATTTTTGGTTAACATTTCAAAGATATTTTGGGGAACAGGGGCATACCTGAAAAATTCCATTGTATGACTTCCTCTACCCTGTGTAATAGATCTTAACTGTGTTGTATACCCGAACATTTCATCAAGGGGGATAAAGGCAGTAATTGTTTTATAACCATTGCGCTCCCCTATCTCCACTATCTTTCCCCTCCTTGAAGAAAGGTCTCCTACCACATTACCTAAAAATTCAGCGGGCAAACTCACATCAACTTTCATAATTGGCTCAAGGATAATAGGGTTTGCCTTCTTTACACCTTCTTTTACTGCTAGAGAACCTGCAAGTTTAAAAGCAAGTTCAGATGAATCCACCTCATGATATGAACCGTCTATTAATTCAACCTTTATATCAATAAGAGGATACCCTAAAACTACTCCTTTCTCGAGGGCTTCTCTTATACCACCTTCCACACTTGAAATGAATTCCTTTGGTATTGCACCACCTATGATTTTATTCTCAAAAATAAATCCTGCGCCTTCTGAAGGAGAGATGTTTATAACTACATGACCATACTGACCTCTCCCACCGGATTGCTTTATATATTTTCCTGTAGCCTGAGCACTCTTTGTAATTGTTTCTCTGTATGCAACTTGAGGCGGCGCCGAGATCATCTCGAGATTGTGCTCCCTTCTTGCCCTGTTCATTATTATATCTAAATGTAATTCACCCATACCAGAAAGTATGACTTCCCCTGTTTCGTTATCAAGTCTTACATTCAGCGATGGATCTTCTATTGTATATTTATTAAATACGAGCCACATCTTTTTTAGATCATCTTTTTTCTTAGGGGCAATAGCACAGGAAAGAACAGGAACAGGCACCTCGATATTTTCGTACAGGATGTCCTGTTGAGGATCACATAAAGTATCACCGGTAACAACATTTTTTAGACCAACAACAGCACAAATATTACCTGCCTCAACCTGTTTTATTTCTTCCCTTTTATTTGCATGAAGAGTTAATATTCTTCCAATCCTTTCTGTCTTACCCTTTGAACTGTTTAATACAAAATCACCTGTCTTTAAGATTCCAGAGTATACCCTTATGTAACTTAAGTGACCGGCAAAGGGATCGTTCATTATTTTAAATACAAGACCACTGAAAGGCTCTTCTTTTTTGCCTTTTACAATACCCTCATTGCCTTCTGAAGTCCAGAATTTATAAGGTGCCACATCATCGGGTGATGGTAGATAATCAACTATTGCATCTAATAAGCCTTGAATACCTTTGTTCTTAAAGGCAGAACCACAAAAAACAGGTAAAATGCTACCGCTTAATGTGCCCTTTCTAAGGGCAGCCTTAATCTCTTCTTCGCTAAAAGTTCTTCCTTCAAGATAGCCTTCCATAAAATCATCGTCTAATTCTGAAAGCTTTTCGAAAAGGGCCTCTTTTGCAAGGTTAAGTTCATTAGTCAGATAATCCGGTACATCTACAATCGAATATGTTACACCCAACCTATCTTTATCATATATTATCGCCTTTTCTTTGATTACATCCACATAACCCCTGAATTCATCTTCATTATAAACTGGTATCTGCAAGGGTAGAGGGTTTGCTTTTAACATTTCTTTTATCATTCCTATGCATTTATTAAAATCTGCACCTGGTCTATCCATCTTGTTTAAATATGCAATTCTCGGGACATTATACCTGTCCGCCTGTCTCCATACGGTCTCTGATTGGGGTTCAACACCCTCAACAGCAGAAAATAAAGCAACTGCACCATCTAAAACCCTCAATGATCTACCTACCTCAAGGGTAAAATCTATATGCCCGGGGGTGTCTATAATGTTTATTCTGTGGTTTCTCCAGAAGCAGGTTGTGGAGGCGGCCGTAATTGTAATACCCCTTTCCTTTTCTTCCTCCATCCAATCCATTGTGGCAGCCCCGTCGTCTACCTCACCTATTCTGTTATTCACACCTGTATAAAAAAGAATACGCTCTGTAGCAGTTGTCTTACCTGCATCAATATGAGCCATTATTCCTACATTTCTTATCGTCTTTACCATGTTTTGCCTTTTATCCTTACCATCTGTAATGGGCAAATGCCTTGTTTGCCTCTGCCATTTTATGGGTATCTTCTCTCTTTTTAACTGCGCCACCCTTATTATTGTATGCATCCATTATCTCACCAGCCAACTTTTCCATCATTGTTTTTTCTGATCTTTCACGGGCATATCTTATCAACCATCTTATGGAAAGGGATAACTTTCTATTCGGTCTTACCTCAACGGGGACCTGGTAGGTTGCACCGCCAACCCTTCTTGGCTTTACCTCAAGCTCTGGTGTTATATTATCTATTGCCTTGTGAAAAATCTTTAGAGGGTCTTCTTTCTGCCTTTTTTCAATAAGATCAAAAGCACCGTATACAATCTTCCTTGCAATGCTCTTTTTGCCATCCCACATAATACAGTTTATTAAACGGGCAACGATGAGGTCATTATATTTAGTATCAGGTGCTATTTCCCGTTTTGTTACATGTCCTTTTCTCGGCATTTTTTAATGCTCCTTATTGTTTTGGTCTCTTTGCACCGTATTTTGACCTGCTCTTTTTTCTGTTTGCCACACCGCTTGCATCCAGCGATCCCCTGATTATATGATATCTCACACCTGGTAAGTCTTTTACCCTGCCACCCCTTATTAAAACTACCGAATGCTCCTGAAGGTTATGACCTATACCGGGTACATAAGTTGTAACCTCAATACCGTTTGTCAATCTAACACGGGCAACCTTACGTAAGGCTGAATTTGGTTTTTTCGGTGTTGTTGTATAAACCCTTACGCAAACCCCTCTCTTTTGAGGGCAACCCATAAGAGCAGGTGATGAACTCTTCTTTTTTGCAATCTCTCTCCCCTGCCTTACCAATTGATTAATAGTAGGCATTAAAAAACCTCCAAAAAAAATAATCCCTTAATATTTTTAAAGGGATATATTATAGCCAACAATATCGGCGAAAAGCTTTGGTATATTAAACGATTTGTAGTTCTATGTCAAGTAATTTTTAATATTCGAAAGGGTTAAAAAACTATGAAATTCATATTAATAACTTAATGAGATTTTAAACCAACCTTAAGAAGACTTTTAAAAAATAAAAACTTTTAAACAAAGCTACTCTATATCAGAAATTACTTGACAATAGCTTACATATTATAATAATTTTCACAAGTCCGGCAAATACTGTAGATTCACCAAAGAAACTAAAAAGGAGGTATTCTATGTCCAATGACACTAAAGTGTTCGGTATGTCTGCCGAGGCAGGCAGGTGGTTCTTTGTCTTCCTTGGCATGATAATCAACATGTGCCTTGGTGCTGTTTATGCCTATAGTGTATTTAAAAAACCCCTTGAGGAACTCTTTAAGGTCAGTGCAACCCAGGGTAATCTGCCATATATGATTTTTCTTGCCATGTTTTCTATATTTGTTTTTCTTTCCGGCAAATTTCTGGATAAATTCGGACCCAAAATAGTAATGGCAATAGGTGGTATTATTGTAGGCATTGGATGGATGCTTACATACTTTGCAACAAGTATTTCCATGGTTGTAGTTACCTATGGCATAATTGGTGGAGCCGGTGTGGGTATTGTCTATGGTGGACCCGTATCTGTTGCAACAAGATGGTTCCCTGACAAAAAAGGGCTTGCTGTAGGATTGGCCCTTCTCGGATTCGGTGCCTCCGCATTTGTTACCGCACCTTTGGCAAAATCTCTTATAGTTTCCTATGGCCCACTGAAGACATTCGGTATTATGGGTATAGCATTTTTGATTGTTACAGTAATTCTTTCAATGTTTATGAAATTTCCCCCTGCTGGATATAAACCTAAAGGATGGACACCACCTGCTACAGCTGCTGGCGGTAAATCCTTAACAACAGGTGAAATGTTAAAAACAGCAAGCTTTTACGGACTCTGGATATGTTATACCCTTGGGTCAACAGCGGGACTTATGGCAATAGGCATTTCAGCATCTGTGGGTAGAGAAATAATAGGACTTGATATGAACACAGCTGCCACCCTTGTAATGATATTTGCCATATTCAACGGTATAGGAAGACCCATATTTGGGGCACTGGCAGATAAAATTACCACAAGATGGGCTGCAGTGATATCGTTTATCATCATACTTGCAGCATCTTTGATGATGATTGCTGCTGGAAAAGGCTCTGTGGGATTATACGCCACTGCATTCTGCGGTTTCTGGTTGTGCCTTGGCGGCTGGCTCGCAATAGGTCCTGCCGGTACAGCAAGTTTCTTTGGTATTGAAGGCTATGCACAAAAATACGGTGTAATGTTTAGTGCCTATGGTCTTGGCGCAATAATAGGCGGGATTATTTCAGGAAGCGCAAAGGATACATTTGGAAGCTATACAGTGGCATTTTATCCTACTGCGGCAATGGCAATTATCGGCATTATAATTGCTATATTGATGATTAAACCACCTAAAAAGGCATAATTGATTTTTAAAAAAATGAAAGAGGGCTAAATTTAGCCCTCTTTTTTATTACCTGTTATCTGTTAGTCGTTTAATAAATAACCTTTTCAACGAAGTATAAATATGTTATTATGAGAACCACAATCAAGCGCCCATAGCTCAACTGGAAAGAGCGTTGGACTACGAATCCAAAGGCTGCAGGTTCGAATCCTGCTGGGCGCATTTTTTTGAAAATAAAAATGGATTTCATAAAGGCATTAATATTCGGAATTATAGAGGGGATAACAGAATTCCTGCCCATATCATCAACCGGTCACCTTATGCTTGCCGCTAAAATTATGGGACTTTCTCAAACAGAATTTTTAAAAACCTTTGAGATTGTAATACAATTCGGTGCTATTCTTTCTGTTATAGTTCTTTATTGGAGATCTATTCTTATAAATTTCGATGTGATAAAGAGGGTTATAATAGCCTTTTTACCTACGGCCATTTTGGGCCTCATATTTTATAAAATAATAAAACAATATTTAATGAAAAGTGAACAGGTTGTTTTGTGGTCTATGTTAATCGGTGGTATATGCCTGATTATATTTGAGCTATTCCATAAAGAAAAAAAAGATGCCATAGAAGACATTACATCAATACCAATAAGAACCCTAATAGTTATCGGTCTTTTTCAATCTATTGCCATGATACCCGGGGTTTCAAGATCTGCTGCTACAATTATAGGAGGCTTAATATTAGGTCTTAAAAGAAAGACAATAGTTGAATTTTCATTTCTCCTTGCCATTCCAACGATGCTTGCTGCCACTTTACTGGACCTTGCAAAAAACATACATGCATTTTCCATATCTCAAATAAATTTCCTTTCTGCAGGCTTTATATTTTCTTTTATATTTGCCCTGCTCAGTGTGAAGTTTTTACTCAATTTTATAAAAGGCCATACGTTTATAAGCTTTGGTATATACAGGATAATTGTTTCAATTGGATTCTGGTTATTATTCTTTTAAAAAGCCTGATTTTTTAACTATGGGTCTAAATTTATGATTAATTTTTTTCACTTATCTTTTATGTGGCAACTACTGGATAATCTCTCTAAAAAATTAATAAAATCCTCTTTTTTCAACTTATTCATAAATATCTCCTGCCATTTTTTTACAATCGCACTTCCAACTACAAACCCATCACATGTGTCGTAGAATTTTTTTATCGTATCAGGGCTCGATATACCGAAACCTAATACAACGGGTAATTCTGTCTTACTTTTTATTTCTTTTATTTTTTCCTTTATCTCTTCAGGCAACTCTTCTCTCATGCCTGTAACCCCAGTTACTGATACAAAATAGATAAATCCCTCTGCAACACCTTTAATTTTTTTAATCCTTGCTTCATCAGTCACCGGGGTTGTTAGAAATATTGAGGCAATCCCTTTACCTTTAAGTGCTGCCTTCATTTCTTTTGCCTCTTCCGGTGGCATGTCCACAATAAGTATCCCGTCTACCCCTGATTTTAAACAATCCTCCCCCAAACATTCAAAACCGTATTGAAAAAAGGGATTATAATATCCCATGAGAACCACAGGTATATCATGAACTTCTTTAAAGTCTTTTACCATATAGAGGATATCTTTTATGGTAATGCCATTTTTTAATGCCCTCTCCATTGCCTCCTCAATCACAGGTCCATCTGCCATTGGGTCTGAAAAGGGGACGCCGAGTTCTATTATATCTGCACTTGTATTTGCAAAAATTTCTAATATTTCTTTTGTCTTTTCTAAATCAGGGTCCCCTGCTGTTATATAAGGTATAAATGCCCTTTTATCCTCTTTTTTTAATTGCCTGAACCTTTTTACCATGTTATTCATGGTCACCCTTCTGATATTTAATAACAGTTAAGAGGTCCTTATCCCCCCTGCCTGAAAGATTAACAACAACGAGTTTATCCTTAAATTCATTGTGATGTTTTATTAGATATGCTAAAGCATGGCTACTTTCAAGGGCAGGTATTATGCCTTCTTCTAAAGATAAAATATTAAAGGCCTCTACCACATCATTATCCATTGCATAACCATAAGTAACCCTGCCTATATCCTTAAGATAGCAATGTTCAGGTCCGATACTTGCATAGTCAAGCCCTGCTGAAACAGAATACGTATTTAATATCTGACCGTTTTTATCCTGAAGCACAAAGCTCTTTGCCCCCTGAAAAACACCTATGCGACCGCTGGCAAACCTTGCCGCATGCAAGCCTGTTTCTATGCCTTTTCCTCCTGCCTCAACACCTATTAATCTTACCTTTTCATATTTTATAAAAGGATAAAATATGCCCATGGCATTGCTACCGCCACCCACGCAGGCAATCACCGCATCCGGTAAAATACCTTCCTTTTTCTTAATCTGAAAGATCGCCTCCTTACCAATCACAGAAACAAACTCCTTTACCATGGCAGGATAAGGATGTGGACCAAAAACAGTCCCTAAAACATAATGTGTGTTTCTTACATTTGTTACCCAGTCTCTTAATGCCTCGTTTATAGCGTCCTTTAATGTTCTACTCCCTGATTCTACACCCACTACCTTTGCACCAAGCATATTGATTCGCGTTACATTGATGGCCTGCCTTTCCATATCCTCAACACCCATATAGATAACACATTCAAGACCAAATAAGGCCGCAGCCGTGGCTGTTGCCACACCATGCTGACCGGCACCTGTTTCTGCTATAATCCTTGTCTTGCCCATCTTCTTTGCAAGAAGTACCTGTCCAATGGCATTATTTATTTTATGGGCACCTGTATGACAGAGGTCTTCTCTTTTCAAATATAGTCTCAATCCATATTTTTTTGAGAGATTTTCTGCGAAATAAAGGGGTGTAGGTCTACCTACGTAATCTTTTAAGTAACCATAAAACTCCTTTTTAAAATCTTTTGATTTTGCAAGGGAAAAAAATGCATGTTTCAGTTCTGTTAAATTGGGCATCAATGTTTCCGGTACAAATTGACCCCCATAAATTCCGAAATAACCCTGCTTTTTCATAGAAAAGCCCTCTTTTCATTTAATATATTAAAAACCTGTGCCACCTTTTTATGGTCCTTTATGCCTGGCGCTGATTCACAACCTGATGAAATGTCAAGGGCATAGGGTTTTAAATAAAGGGCAGACCTGATATTTTCAGCGTTTATCCCTCCTGCAAGGATAAAAGGTCTTCCGAAATCTTTTATCAATGCCCAATCAAAACTAATACCTGTACCACCGTATAATGATTCATGAAAGGTATCGAGTAAAGGAAACGCCCTTGACCTTTTTGCCCTTATTATATCTTTATGATCCTTTATCCTGTAACCCATAATGGTAATATCTGGGCCAAGTCTTTCTAAAAGCCCTTCATCGTAGATTTGAATCCTATCAAGCATTACCTGTCTCTTTATCTCAATGATCTCTTCGTAAGGATTGTCGACGAACACACCTACCTTTAAAACAAAAACAGGCAATTTTTTTACAATCTCTTTTGCCTTTTCAGGTTGAATATACCTTTTGCTCAATTTATAGAATATAAAACCTATTGCATGGGCACCCATATCCGTTACAAAAAGGGCATCTTCGATACGTGTTATACCGCATATTTTAACTTTCGGTATCATCTCCACCTCGTAATTCAATGATCTTACTGAAAGGGTTTTTAGCCCTCATAAGGGCCGTTCCTATTAAAAAACCTGAAACACCTTTCTCCTTAAACATTAAAATGTCCTCTTTCTTTTCAATTCCACTTTCAATGATAACAGGTATATCTAAAGGTATATAATCAAGCATTTTATAACCCTTTGAGATGTCTACCTTTAAAGTCCTTAAATCCCTGTTGTTGATACCGAGTATATAACCGCGCAAATCTGCAATGTTTTCAAAAGAGGATAGTTCATGGATCTCACAAAGACAGTCTATTCCTATCTCTTTTGCCACATGTAAACAATCTTTCAACAGTTGTTTTTCAAGGGCCTCACATATCAAAAGCACACAGTCAGCACCATAGGCTTTACTTTCATATATTTCATACACATCAACAATAAAATCCTTCCTTAACAAAGAAAGGGAAACTGCCTTTCTTACAGACGGGATAATATTTAAACTGCCATTAAAATACCTCTCCTCTGTAATTATTGATATGGCTTTTACACCTGCATTGGCATAAATTATTGACATTGTTTCAGGATTTATATCTTTTATCAGTATACCCTGAGAAGGTGATGCCATCTTGATCTCCCCTATAATCTTTACTTCTTCTGGAAATCTTTCCTTGAATTCTTCATAAAAAGGCCTTTTTTTAAAATTAGAAGAGAAATGTTTTATATCCTCAATTGGTCTATGCCTCTTTTTAAGCCTTACGATCTCTTTTTTTTCTTCCACTACCCTTTCGAGGAAGTTCATCTTTTTGCTACCTCTAAATATTCTTCTAATTTTTTTATGGCAGAGCCTGAATCAACAATATGACTTGCGTATTCTATACCTTCTTTTATCCTTGAACATATCCCTGCAATATAAAAGCATACCCCTGCGTTTAAAAGCACTATGTCCCTTTTTGCCCCGTTTTCTTTACCTGATAGGATAGCTTTCATTATTCGGGCATTTTCCTTTTTATCACTGCCTTTTATCTCATCTGGGGTATATCTTTTAAAACCGAAATCTTCGGGTTTTATGGAATAATACCTTATCTCTTCACCTAAAAGTTCACCCACCTCTGTCTCATTGCAGATTGAAACTTCATCAAGACCGTCCTTGCCATGAACTACCATAGCCCTGGTAGTACCCAATCTTTTTAAGACTTGAGAAAATAATTCACATAGTTCGGCCTTAAAAACACCAACAAGTATATGCTTTGTAAAAGATGGATTGGTAAGGGGTCCCAAAAGATTAAATAAAGTTCTTATCCCTATCTCTCTTCTTGGCAACGATGCATATCTCATGGAGGCATGAAACTTTGGTGCAAAAAGAAAACCTATACCCGTCTTTTCTATATGGGTTGCTACCTCATTTGGGGTTGCCTCTATGTTTACACCGAGTTCTTCCAGCACATCTGCACTCCCGCATCTACTGGAAACGGACCTGTTTCCGTGTTTTGCAACCTTTACACCTCCCGCTGCAACCACAAAGGCCGCTGTGGTAGAAATGTTAAATGTCATAGCACCATCTCCACCGGTTCCAACAATGTCCATAATAGGCCCATTATCTGTATTTGACAGAGAAATCGACAATTTTTCTGCCTTTTCTCTCATAACCTTTGCAGCAGCCACCAATTCTTCAACAGTTTCACCTTTAATCCTCAGGGCAGTTATAAACGCGGCTATCTGAGATGGTGTTGCCTCGCCTGCCATTATGTATTCCATCACCCTTTTCATCTCTTCTTCTTTTAAATCTTCGAGATTCACAACCTTTTCAATGGCATCTCTAATTGTCATCTTTTCTTAATCCTCCCTTTATTTTAAGAAAATTCTTTAAAATCCTCTTACCTTCTTCTGTTAAAATGGATTCAGGGTGAAATTGTACACCTTCAAGGTTAAATTCCCTGTGCCTTATGGCCATTATCTCATTGTCTTCACTTACTGCAGAGACCTCAAAAAAATCCCTTATCTTTCCGTCTTTTAAGGCCAGTGAATGATACCTTGTTGCAACAAATGGTTTAGGACACCCCTTAAAAATACTCTTTCCATCGTGAAAGATACGGGATGCCTTTCCATGCATTATCCTCTTTGCAGCTACCACCTCTATTCCAAAGGCATAACCTATGGATTGGTGACCAAGACATACACCCAGAATCGGGATCCTGCCTGCAAAATGCCTTACCGTATTCACAGAAATACCTGCCTCTTTGGGGGTACAGGGTCCTGGAGAAATAACAATTCTATCCGGCGAGAGCCTTTCTATCCCGTGTACAGTTATTTCATCGTTTCTAAAAACTACCACGTCCTCACCGAGCTCACCGAAATACTGCACGAGGTTGTAGGTAAAGGAATCGTAGTTATCAATGACCAGAAGCATGTCAGCCAATTATCTCCTTTATCTCTTTAATGGATTTTATAAGACCAGAAGCCTTATAAAGGGTTTCCATATACTCATTTTCAAGGATAGAATCTGCAACAATCCCTGCCCCTGCCTGTATGTAAACTTTATTTTCTTTTTTAAGAAACGTTCTTATGGTTATGCAGAAATCCATATCTCCGTTGTAAGAAAAATAACCCACTGCACCTGCATAAACCCCTCTTCTTGTGTTTTCTAACTCCTCTATTATTTCCATTGCCCTTATCTTGGGCGCACCTGTTACTGTGCCTGCAGGGAATGTAGCCTTAAACACATGGAAGGCATCAAAATTGTCTTTTACTCTGCCTTTTACAGAAGAGACAAGATGCATTACATGGGAATATTTCTCAATGTTCATAAGGTCAGACACAATTACACTTCCTATCTTTGCTATCCTTCCCACATCGTTTCTTCCAAGGTCTACAAGCATGATATGTTCTGCAAGCTCCTTTTCGTCTGTTAAAAGTTCTCTTGCAAGTTTTTCATCCTCTTCTTTTGTTTTACCCCTTCTTCTCGTGCCCGCGATGGGCCTTACCTCAACCACATCTTTTTCCATCTTCACCATGGTCTCCGGTGAAGAGCCGATAATGCTGTATTCAGAAAATTCTAAAAGAAACATATAGGGAGATGGGTTTACGACCCTCAATGCCCTGTAAAGACTTAAACTGTCTACATCCGCCTCCATTTCAAACCTCTGGGAGATTACCACCTGAATTACATCACCTTTTAATATATATTCCTTTGCTTTAAGCACTTTAGCCTCAAATTCTTCCTTTGTAAAAAGTTGCTTTATCTCTTTTATTTCAAAACATGAGCCTTCTTTCAATTGAACGGGCGAACGGAGGAACTTATATAATCTTTCTAATTCTTTCTGGACTTTTGCTGTATTTAATGGATCGAGCAAAAGAAATGTGATCCTCCTTGTAAAATTATCGAATACGATAAACTTTGCAGGAAACACAAAATACAGGTCATAAGTATCTATGGTTCTCTTTGTAAATGAAGGAAGTTTTTCGAAAAACCTTATAACATCATATCCTGCATAACCCACCGCACCGCCATAACAAGCTATATCGCTACCAGTCACTGTTACATGAAACTTTTTAAAAATTTCTTTTAAAACAAGAAAAGGATTTTCTGTTTCGAAATGGTCTTCAATTATGCCTTCCAGTATGACCTCTTTTTCTATACTTTTAAAAATCAAAAAAGGTTCTAATCCTATGATGGAAAACCTGCCCATCCTCTCTTTTTGTTCAACGCTTTCTAATAGAAATGCAGGTTTTCCAGGAAAGGCCTTTTTCATTTTTATATAACAGGAAACAGGGGTATCGAGGTCGCAGAGAGCCTGTTTTGAAAAAAATACGAGCCTGACTCTATCCTTTTGTTGCAGAAATTCTTCGTATGAAAGAGGTCTTTTCTTCAATAACATCTCCTTATCCTATGTTTTCTCTCAATCTTTTCAAAAACGAGCTCAATTCCTCCTGATCTTTGGCCATAATTATATGTTTAAGATATTCGAGCCTTCCTGTAATCAAATTGAGTTTGGACATCGAATGTTCATTGAATAAAATCTCGCCAAGGAGATTATCGTCTTCTTTTAAAAGTTTTCTTGCAATTTCAAGGTGCCTTCCAAAGGTTGTGCCAGGCACCACGCCTTTTTTCACAGACCCTGCAAATGCCATTGAACATAAAAAAGGTAATGTAAGGGAATATGCCATCATCTCATCATGCTCTTCAAAGGTATATTCAAAAAACTTAAGACCATATCTACTGAAAAAATTCTTGAAAAACATTACACCGTCTTTGCAAGAATCCTTTATAAAGATTACGTTCTCATTCTTTAAAGAACCCATATTTGCAAAGGTAGGACCAAACATGGGATGCATGGATACAAAATCAAAAGCGCATGTTTTATAAAAATTTTTTAGTTCTCCCTTAATGGATGCTATATCAGCGATTATGCATCCTTTTTCAACAAAAGATATAACTTCTTTAAATGCAGGGACTGTATCTTTTAATGATACGGCATTTAAAAGCAGTTCTGGCTTAAAGGTTTTTATATTAGAAATTTCGTCAAATACCTTGAAGCTTTTTATTTCCCATTTTTTAGTATACCATTTATCATAGACTGCAACATCATTTGTCCTTGCAAGCTCTCTTGCAAACCATGAACCCATCTTTCCTGCCCCTATTATCATAACCTTCATATTTTTTTCCTCACTTTACAGATTTATAACGTCTGGTAAACTGAAAATCTTTATTTTGTATTGACCGACTCTCTTCGAGGATGAGTCTATAAAGCTTTTCAGAAAAATCGGGTCTTATAAGGTGACGGGAAAATTTTTTCACATTTTCCAGCACCTCCTGCTCCCTTTCAGGGTCAAAGACATGTTCTTTATATATTCTTGTTTTAAGGGCGATCTCCATCCATTTGTTCAATAATTTGATTATTTTTTTGTCTATAATATCTATCTGCCTTCTCATATCCTTTAATGTCTTGCCCTTCATCTAAATATCCTTTTTATCTTTTGCTCCAAAAGCATAAAATCGGCAATAACTATGGCAGAAATTGCCTCCACTATCACTGGAATCCTTAATGCAATTGCCACATCATGCCTGCCCTTAATTGAAATTTCTGTGGGTTTACCGGTTCTTAAATCTACTGTCTTTTGCGGTTTTAGTATGCTTGGAGTCGGCCTTACGGCAACTCTAAAATAGATTTCGTTTCCGTTTGTAATACCTCCGTTTATTCCTCCAGCGTTGTTGCTCTTTGTCTTTCCATTATAGTCAAGAATCTCATCGTTATATTCGCTTCCTTTCATGCCAGCACACATAAATCCGCATCCGAATTCTATTGCCTTTATCCCTGGAATGGAAAAGATTCCATGACTTAAAAGAGATTCAAAAGAATCAAAAAAAGGTTCACCAAGCCCGATGGGAAGATTGTATAATCTGCATTCCACTATACCTCCTATAGAATCTCCAATTTCTAAGGCATGTTCCAAAGCACCATCTATGTCTTTACTACCCCCTATCTCCACAAGGGCTGCCTTTACCTTTACTGGTTCTATAATCTTCTTTGCAATAACCCCGGCTGCCACAATACCAAGGGTTAATCTGCCTGAAAAATGCCCGCCCCCCCTGTAGTCGTTAAAACCACCGTATTTTTTCCATGCAGTAAAGTCTGCATGTCCGGGTCTTGGTTTATATCTTATGTCCTCATATTCTTTTGATTCTATGTTGTGATTATTAAATGCTATCATTATAGGTGCACCTGTTGTCTTATCATTAAATACACCGCTTTTTATAATAGGAAGGTCTTCTTCAATCCTCGTGGTGGTACCTTTTCTGCCAGACCTTCTTCTTTCTAAATCCTCTATAAAATCGTAAACAGAAACAGAAACCCCGGAAGGACAACCATCTATTACAACCCCTACACAGTCTCCGTGGGATTCTCCAAAAATAGATATCCTGAATATCTTTCCAAAACTGTTCATCTTTCCTCCATACATTGTTCAATATCTTTAAAAAATGAAGGGTAAGACTTGGCCACGCATTCCGGGTTTTTTATAATGATTTCGCCTTCTGCCGCAAGACCGCATACAGCGCATGCCATGGCAATTCTATGGTCGCCATGAGGTTCTACCACGGCACTTTTTATTCTCCCCCCTTCAATTATAAGCCTTTCTTTTTCCATGTAGATATTTATACCCATCCTGGAAAATTCTTTTATTAATGCATCGAGGCGATTGCTCTCCTTGATACGCAATCTATTTATCCCGCTTAATATCGTTTTTCCTTTACAATGGGCAGAAAGGGCAACTAAAGGAGGCACAATATCTGGGCAATCTTCTGCATCGAATTCAATTGCCTTTAATTCACCCTTTTTAACAGTAACCCTATCGGTTTCCACTTTTATTGAAGCCCCTGCCTTCTTAAGCACATCCAAAATAATTCTATCCGCCTGGTTTGAGTTAACATTCAAACCTGTTACAGTTATAGAACCTGATATGGCACCTGCAACGAGCATAAAGGCAGCACCTGACCAATCTCCTTCTACCACATATTCCGTTGCCGTATATCTTTGATTTCCCTGTATAAAAAATCTATCGAAACTATTATTAAAACTGCAATCCACACCGAATTTTTGCATCATCTCAATGGTCATCTTCAAATATGGCTTACTTTTTAAATTATCTACATAAATCTCTGAATCACCATCGCATAAGGGTAAAGCAATTATGAGACCTGTTAAAAATTGAGAACTCTCTGAACCGTTTATCCTGTATTTTCCAGGGAATATTGGTCCTTTTATTACAACAGGAGGAAAACCGTTATTTGTAATGGAGTATGCACCTAATTTTGTTAGCTCTTCTATCATATTTACAGGACGTAATTTAAGTGTGCCCTCACCTTCCAATAAAATCCTTCTGTTTGATAACCCAGCAATCGATGAAAACATCCTTATACAAAGCCCTGATTCACCACAATTAAGGGTTAAATTGTCTAAAGACTCCTTACTGAAATCAGGATTACCTGCTATTATAATAGAGTCAGGGTTTCTCTCTACTATTTTTCCACCTAAGGCACAGGCAATATTTAAGGCAACCATGGCATCGTTGCAGTAACTGGGGTTTTTTATAACCGTTTTTCCATGAGCAAGAAGCGATAATACCACAGCCCTTATCATGGCGCTTTTTGAAGGAGGCGCACAGACAGTACCTTTAATCTCCGATGCTCTTATTAATCTCTTCATAAATCATCCTCGCAATTTCTTGAGAACTTTTATTTTCCGTATAAAGGATTACATCTGCCACATCGCAGTAGAAAAAAATTCTCTTAACTATCATGGTTCTAATTGATTCAATATTGTCTATACCCTCTAAAAGGGGTCTGGTTTTGTCATTACAGATTCTTTTAAATATCGTTTCAGGCTTTGCCCATAGCCATGCAACAATGGAATTTTTCCTCAAAACATCCCTGTTTTTTTTGCTTATTACAGCACCTCCGCCGCAGGAGATTACTTTTTTAGTTAATTTTCCTGCCCTCTCTATCTCTTTCTCCTCTATGTCTCTGAAAAATTTTTCACCGTTTATTTCAAAAATTTCCTTGATGGACATGCCCGCAGTTTTTTCAATCATTGAATCTATATCCAAAAACTCAAAACCTGTAAGACTTGAAAGATGATTCCCTATTATTGACTTTCCAGAGCCCATAAAACCCACAAGGGAGATGTTTCTTCTTTTATTTATATCAATGTACTTATTTGTCAGGATTTCCTTCATTTTATGAAGTGGTAAAAATTTACCTGTAAAAATTTTAAACGACGCCTCTGCCTGATATAGAAACCAGTCCCTGCCATCACAGGCATTATAACCTCTTTCTTTTGCACCTTTTATAATCAGAGAATCAATGGAATAGTTGGCATCGAGTACAAAGGCACCTTTCTTAATCCTTTTGGGATTAACAGGATAAATGCCTCGAGGAAGACATTGAACAATTATATCAGCATCGAGTGTTTTTCTGTTTAAAACCTCAAAAGGGATTGCCTTTAAACCTAAATCTTCTGCAATATCTGCTGCCTTTTTGTATGTGCGGTTTATAACTGTCACATCTGCACCTTTTTTCTTTAAGACAAAGCAAGCTGCCCTTGCAGCACCGCCGGCACCTAAAACAGTTGCCTTTTTATGAGAAACATGGAGGTGGTTTTTTGCAAACACCCCTTCTATACCATAAATGTCAGTATTATATCCGTGCAAGATACCGTCTACTTTTATTATGGTATTTACAGCACCTATACTTTTTGCTTCACCATGAACAATATGGATGTGTTTTAAGACCTCATCCTTAAAGGGGGAAGTGATATTGACACCTTTTATATTGATCTGTTTCATTAGCTCTATTACCTCTTCTGCCTGTCTGGCAAGTATACGGGTGTAAACCGCATCCATTGACTCTGATAAAAAGACGTTATTGAATATAACAGGGCTTAAACTGTGCAGTACGGGATTTCCTGCAACAGCAAAAATAGTCTTTTTTTCAAACACCTGATAGCACCTCCACAATATTTCTTAATTCCCTGTTTTCGATCTGCCCATCTGCAGTCTCTTTTCCTTTTTCCATTGATGCATATGTAAATACCCCCCCAAAAAACGGTGTAATTGCCCTTACAAGCCTTCCTTTATCACCCATACCAACAACAATTAACCTATTCTCAAAATCCTTATTTCCTAAGATACCTATAAGCCTTGCTGCATCTGATACAGAATTTATCTTGCATGCTATCTTTGCAATGTCGGCACCTTCTACAAAACATAACCTTACAATGCCAGTCAGGACATCCTGTGAAGGCGTTTTATTGTAATCGTGATATGAGATAATGATTTTGCATCTTTTTTTACGGGCAAAATCAATCACCGTTTTTTTAAATCTTGAATCAGATGCTAATTCAATATCTACAAAAGATGAACCTGCCTCTATGGCATTTAAAAGATAAGATAATCTTTTATTTTCGCTTAAGTATCCCGGTCTGCATGTGGCAATCAATCTTTTTGGCCGGGAAAAGATTTCTTTAATATCTGTCTCCGTTAGATTCATCCTGTCCATCCTTATCTCGGCAAATTCAATGTTGTTAAGGGATTTTAAAAAATTCAACCCCCATCTTTCGTCAAGACTAATGCATATCATACAGCACCCCCCTTATCTCTTTAATGCTTAACCTTTCTATGACAGCGTTTCCTATACCCCTTATCAATACAGAGTATATCCCATCGCCATCCTTCTTTTTGTCCTTTGTTATAGCATCCATAAGGTTATGTCTATTGACTCTTCCCAGCTCTGTGGGTAAACCAAAGTAAGAAAGAAGTTCTTTTATGCTTTTTAA
>Ga0308390_1000374_pt1 | contig 32430 bp, 32 predicted proteins | sample Hotspr2Sample149_FD_202358 | JGI IMG/M metagenome (GOLD analysis project Ga0308390, IMG submission 202358) | Hot spring phototrophic mat microbial communities from Mushroom Spring, Yellowstone National Park, Wyoming, United States - 20040719_149 ...
AAGGTGTCCAAGGCGTAGGCCTGGGCCTGGTGGAGGTTCTTCCAGACCTGGGAGAGGAGGTGAAGGAGGGGCAGGAAGAGGGGGTAGAGGGCGTGGAGCCTGCGGTTGAAGCGGCTTGGGGAGGGGAGGTGGGTGAAGAGGTTCAGGTCTTGGGCGAGGGCCAGGGCTTTGTTGTGCTTGCCACCGAGTTCCATGGCGGCGAGTATCGCCAGGGTAAGGATAGCGGACGCGGGTGTTTTGGCCTGGGGGTCGTCCTTGTAGCCCATCGCCTGGAGGGCGTCGTCTATGATACAAAAGGCCGCTATGGTGTGCGAGAGCATAGCGGCCACTATTTTTTCTGGCCCAGGGGGTAGGTAGCAACTTGGGTTACACTACTTTAGCGGCTAACCCTCAGGCGTCCAGCAGGCGGGCACAGGGGGACTCGGCTGCCCCAAGCCGCTGGCTTGCAAGAACCGGGTTGCAGCTCACCACGCGTCTCCTTTCGCAAGGTTTTATAGCCGCAATACTGCAAAACCACCAAGCAGGCTTTTGTGCTTCTCGATAAAGAATGCTTATTTTGGATAAAGACAACGCCCGTGGGAGCGCCTCACCCCATCCCGAGGCAAGGAAGCACCAGCCGCCGTCCAGCGTGAACGAACACCTCGAAGGCCACCCCGTAAACCTCCTGTAACAAAGCGGGCTGGAGCAGCTTTTCTGGCTCACCAAGAGCAACCAGGTGGCCCTCCTTGAGCAACAAGAGCTGGTCGGCGAACCAGGCAGCCAGGTTCAGATCGTGCAGGGCAGCCAGCACCAAGCGGCCTTCCCGTGCGATCCGCTGGGCTAGGGCCAACACCTCGAGCTGCTGGCGGGGGTCGAGGTGGTTGGTGGGCTCGTCCAGCAGCAGGATGGGGGTCTCCTGGGCCAGCACGCGGGCCAGGTCAACCCGGGTGCGCTCACCTCCAGACAGCGAGAAATAAGGCCGCTCAGCCCAGGCAAGGGCGCCGGTTTGCTCTAGGGCCCACTCCACACGTGCCCGGTCGGTAGGATTTTCGGGGCGGCGCTGCTGATGAGGCAGGCGGCCTAAGGCCACCACCTCGCGCACTGTGTAAGGAAAGGCTAGGCTGCGCTGCTGGGGCAAAAAGGCCCGCTCTAGGGCCAGCTGGGCCGTCGTGTAGCGCGTTAGCGGCACCCCTCTAAGCACCACGCTGCCCTCGCTGGGACGCCACTCGCCCGAGAGCAGGCGTAACAGGGTGCTTTTGCCCGCTCCGTTGGGGCCCAGAATGCCCCAAAAGCCTGGCTCTAGGCTGAAGGAGGCCCCACGCAACAGCCAGCGGCCCGCCCGCTGGAAGCCAAGCGAGCGCGCCTCGAGCCAGCTAGCCACGCCAGCCCTCCCGCCCCAAGAGCAACAAGAAGAGCGGCCCACCCAAAAGCGTGGTGAGCAGCCCCACCGGCAGTTCCGCCGGGGCCAGGGCCGTGCGGGCCACCAGGTCGGCCAGTACGGTCAGGCTGGCCCCCAGCAGCCAAGCCGCCGGTAGCACAAAGCGGTGGTCGGCCCCACCCCAGGCCCGCAGCAGCCAGGGCACCAGCAGGCCCAAAAAGGCGATGCTTCCCGCTGCCGCCACTGCTGCCCCCACCCCTAGGGCTACCAGCAGCAAGGCCCACCGCTTCAGGGCCGCCACCCCAATCCCCAGGTGAAAGGCCTCCTCTTCGCCCAGGGTAAGGGCATTGAGGGCCCGGCCCAGGCGCAAAAGGGCCAGGGCACTCAACAGGGCCAGGGGGGCGGTCAGGGCCAGCAGTTCCCAGCCGGCCCCCCCAAAGCCTCCTAGGGTCCAGAAGGTCAGGCTGCGGCCCTGGGGGTCACCCACACGAAACTGCAAAAGCCCCACCAGGGCGTTCAGGATGGTAGTAAGGAGCAGGCCCACCAGCAATAGCCGCACCCCGCTCTGCTCGCCCCCAGCGGGCGCCAGGCGCAGGAGCAAGGCCAGCGTGGCCAACACCCCTAAAGCTGCAGCCAGGGGAAGGCCCCAGGCAGCCAGGGGAAAAAAAGCCAGCCAGAGCACCGCGCCCAAAGCCGCTCCGGCCCCCAGACCCAGCAGGCCGGGCTCCACCAGGGGCGTGCGCAAAAGGCCCTGCAGCACCGCCCCGCTAAGGGCCAGGGTGCCCCCCACCAGCGCAGCCAAGAGCACCCGCGGAAAGCGGATGTTGAGCAAGACCGAAGCCCCCTCGAGCCCCTCCCGTAAGACCCGGGGAATCTCCAGGGGGGGGATGTAATAGGCTCCGCTGGCTGCCGCCAGCAGCAGGCTGGCGGGCAGCAGCAGGGCCAGGGCTACAAACAAGAGCCGCCGACGGCTCTGGGCACTGGAGGGCATCAGGGGTTGAAGCTGGGATGGTTAATCCGCACCGGGCCGGTTTTCTCGTAGAGGGCCTGGTGGAGCTCGAGCGCCGCCCGGCCCGCTGTGTAGCCATAGCCCGAGATGTAGGTCACATCCATAGCTACAATCCGGCGGTTGCGGCCCGCAGGGGTCTCGGCTACCCCTGGCAGGCGCAGGATGTTCTCGAAGCTAAAGGGCTGGTCGGGAAAAAAGGGTACCACAATAGCATCGGGGCGGGCTGCCACCACCGCTTCGGCGGTGAGGTTTACACAGCCCCGCAGGGCACCAGCCCCCTGCACCGTCCTGACTGCATTCTGGGCCCCAGCCAAGGCAATCAGCCCCGCACCGCTGGCCTCCTCACCACAGACAAAGGTGTTGCGGGGATCGCGCGGGTAGATGTAGAGCACCCGCAAGGGCTCACCCCGGCGCACCTGGGTTTTAGAGCGCAGGACCAGCAGATCGCGCTCGAGGGCCCGCACCAGCTCTTCAGCCCGCGCTGGCTGCCCCACCGCGGCCCCAATGGTACGGATTTTCTTCTTCACCCCCTCCGGGGTAGGTTCGTCGGGCACCAGCACCACGCTCACGCCGGCCTGTCGCAGCTGGGCCAGCACCGGCGGGGGGCCCGCTTCAGAGACCGCCAGCACCAGGGTGGGCCGCTGGGCCAGCAAGGCCTCAGCGTTCAGGCGGAAAAACAGCCCCACATCGGGCTTCCTCAAGAGAGCCGCTGGTATGTACGAGCCGCTATCGCGCCCCACAATGCGCTCGGTGAGGCCAAACTTGTCCAGAATCTCGGAGATGGAACCGCCTACGCTCACGATGCGCTCAGCACTTCTAACCTCAACCTCACGGCCCGTGGCGTCGGTTACACGGAAGGGCTGTGCCAAGGTTAGGTTGAACAGCAGAAAGATGGCAAGGATCCAGGGTTTCATATCAATTTGGTAATATACCTAAGCTGGGCAGTGCAAAGTGTCACAAAAGTGTCACCCAGAGGGGCGCAAAGCATCCAGACCAGCCCGGGCCCGCAGGGAGTAAAACATCACCCACAGCCAAAAGACCCCCAACAGCAAAAGCAGCACCCAGGCCAGCCCGCCCAGGAAGGCCGTGTCCAGCTCCCTAAAGAGGGCCAGGGTAGCTAGGGTGAAGGCCCCTAGGGGAAAGACCGACCCCCACCAGCCTGGGGCAAAGTGGAACTGCGCCCGGCGGCCCTCTACCAGCAAGGTATCCAGCAGCAAGAGCAGGCTCAAGGCCAACCACCACAGCCCCAGGCCCCAAACAGCCAGCCCCACCACCGGCCAGGCTTCCACCCAGCCTGAAGGCGCCAGCCCCGCCTTGGCCCCGCCCTCGAGCCAGCGCCAGGGCGCCAGCACCAAGAGACCCACTGGGGCCAGTCCGATAAAAACCGAGGGCAGCAAGTGGGGCTCGAGCCGCCCGTACCCGTAAAGCCGCTGCGAAAAGCTGGGCAGCACGAACAAAAACAGGAAAAACCCAATCCCCAGGAAAAGGCCGCTCAGCACCCACAGCTCTTTCTGCCAGACTTGGGGAAAGCTGGAAAGCCAGAACCCCCCGGCCATGGGCACCAAAAGGGCCGAGACCGGCGGGATGAACCAGGTCCCATTGACGGCCTCGAGCGGCAGCTTAAGCCGGGTGCTCACGCTATAGACCACCAGCAGGCCCACCGCAAAGATCAAGGGCGTCCCCAGCAGAAAAAGCCCCTGGCCCAGCGGCAGCGACCAGGGCCCCAAGGGCAGCGCACGGGTCACCAGGCTCAGCACCAGCAGAGCGATGGGCAGGGTGGGAAGCATCTGAGAGAAAAGGGGATGCTGTAGGTCGGCCAGGGCGGCCTGGGGAAAACGCAGCAGCTTGGTCAGGTAGAGCGCCAGGAGCGCTGCCATGACCAGGAGAGTCAGCAGATAAACCGGCAGGGCCAGCCCCACCAGGCCGAACTGGGCCAGGGCCAGGGCCAGCACGCCGGTGCCCATCACCGCAGCGAACCAGGCTGGGTTAAAGTAGCGCACACTGGGCGCTGCCAGAGCCGCTTCCACCCAAAGCCTCCTAGTGCACCGCAGCGTGTTCCTGCTCAGCCAGGTAGCGCTCGGCCATCATGGCCGCACGGGTACCGGCCCCCACGCTGGTAGAAAGCTGGCGGTAGATGGGGTCGGCCACGTCGCCCGCGGCGAAAAGCCCCGGCACCGAGGTAAAAATTTCGTCCCGCACCGCCACGTAGCGGTCGGGCCGGAGTTCCACCACCCCCTGCAAAAAGCCGGTGTTGGGCTCGTGCCCGATGAAGACGAAGACCCCATCGGTGGGGTAGTCGTAGACCTCGCCGGTCTTGAGGTTCTTCAGGCGAACCCCGGTCACGGTCTCGTCGCCCAGCACCTCCTCGACCACGGTGTCCCAGATGAAGTGCATCTTGGGGTGGGAAAAGGCCCGGGCCTGGGCGGTCTTGTTGGCGCGCAGGGAGTCGCGGCGGTGTACCAGGGTGACCTTGTTGGCGAACTTAGTGAGGAAAAGACCCTCTTCCACCGCAGCGTCGCCCCCACCTACTACCACCACTTCCTTGCCCCGGTAAAAGAAGCCGTCGCAGGTCGCGCAGGTGCTCACACCCCGGCCATAAAACTTCTCCTCGCCCGGCACGCCCAGCTTCTTGGGGTTGGCTCCGGTAGCCAGAATCACGCTGCGGGCACGGTAGTCTTGCTCGTAGCCCCGCACCACAAAGCCCTCGGGGGTTCGCTCTAGGCCCTGGGCCTCGTCCATCACAATCTCGGCCCCAAAGCGCTTGGCTTGCTGCACCATACGCTCAGAAAGCTCGGCCCCACTAATAGGTTCGGGGAAGCCCGGATAGTTTTCGACCTCCTCGGTCTGGGCAATCTGGCCCCCCGGCAGGCCTTTTTCCAGGATAAGGGTCTTCAGGTTGGCCCGCCCAGTATAGATGCCCGCGGTGAGTCCGGCGGGGCCACCCCCGATAATCACCACATCATAAAGCTGGCTCATATCAAAGTCCCCTTACGCTAGCATAACGCCATTTATCCAGGGAAAAGTATAGCGTACCCCTAGGGGATATGTATTCCGGGACTTTTGCCCCTACGAAGGGCCTAAATATACTTGGAATTGTATGCCTGCCGCTCCGGGCCAAGCCCACCGCACCCCCTGGGTTTTCTTTCTGGTGGGGCTGGTGCTCTTGGTCTCGAGCCAGTACGCCCTGCGCGACCCACGCAGCCAGGCCTTGCCGGTGGGCTTTCTGCCCAGTGCGGATATCTGTGCTTTCTCTCCGGGGTCTTCCCATTCCCAGCCTACCCCCTCCCCCACCCATACCCACCAGCCCCACTGCCCCCTCTGTGTGATGGGGGGCTATAGCGACGGGGTCCCACCCTTCGTTGCGCTTCCGCAGCCAGTGTTGCAAACCGGGGAAAGGCCGCGGCCGCTCGAGGCTGCCCAGCCCTTGGTGCGGCCAGTCTTCCCCCAGCTCAACCGGGGGCCACCCAGCTAGGCTAGACGCATCCGTGCCCTGTGCAAGTGGCCTATAGCCCCTGGCATAGGCGTGATTTGAGGTCATCTGTCCATCCAGGCCCCAATCCTGCCCTTTGTCCAGCCATGCTGGTTCTTCATCCCCCTGCACCCCTACCCCCCCTGCCCCCCGGACAGACCGTGGTGCTGGAGGCGGGCGTTTACCGCGGCCCCTGGGAGATTCGCACCCCTGGGGTGCGCCTGCTGGCCCGTCCGGGTGCGGTGCTGGACGGGGGCGGCCAGGGCAGCGCACTAACCCTCTCTGCGCCCGGCATTGTGGTGGAGGGCCTCGAGGTACGCAACGTAGGCCTCGGCGACGATTTCTACGAACCCGACGCCGCCGTGGTGCTATACAAATGCGAGGGCTGCGTGGTGCGGGGCCTGCGGGCACGGGGGGTAACGGGAGGTATCCGGGTGGAACAGTCCAGCCGGGCGGTGGTGGAGAACTGCACCCTCGAGGGTACTCAGGCCGCCCCTGGCCTCCAGTCCTACCGCAGCGACGAGGTGATGCTGCGGGGCAACCGCATCGAGGGCTTTCTGGACAACCTCTATGTGGAATACGGCGAGCGGGTAGTGGTGGAGCACAACCAGCTCGAGGGCGCAGCGCGCTATGGCCTGCACCTGATGTTCACCTACCAGGCCCAGGTGCGGGGCAACCACAGCCAGCGCAACCGGGTGGGCTCGGCCATCATGCACGGGGCCGAGAACCGGGTGGAGGACAACCTGTTTGCCGAGGAGGTAGGCCCCTTGCGCTACGGGTTGTTGTTGCAGGAGGAGTGGAAAACCGTGCTGCGGGACAACCATTTTTCACGTAACACCATTGGGCTATTGTCGCTGGACTCGCGCGAGACCCGGCTCGAGGCCAACCGCTTTAGCGCCAATGGCACCGCCCTCCTTTTTGCCCGCGACACCGACCAGAACACCCTCAACGCCACTGGCAACACCTTCGTGGGCAACCTCCACGACCTGGCCGTAGACGACCCCAGGGCCCGGGTGCTGCTCAAGGGCAACGCCTTCGACCGCGCCGCGCCATTACCCATTCCCCACCTGCCCAGCAGCAGCTTTGCCCTGCTCAGTGCGCGCCAGCCCGACCTGAGCCTCTTTGCGCTTTCGCCGGGGGTGGTGCTCTGGGAGGCCGCCGAGGCCAGGGTGCCGGGGCTGCGCCTGTTGGCCCTGGCCGACCTCGAGGCCCGTCCGGCGGTGCCACCCGCCACCCAAGTAGCGCCCGGCTGGCTGGGGCTGGCTTTTTTGAGTTTGTTGGGGGGTCTATGGTTGAGGTCGTAGGCCTGTACAAAAAGGGGCGTCTGGCCGGTATTGACCTGCGCCTGGAGGCAGGCAGCCTGGCCCTCCTGGGCCCCAACGGGGCAGGGAAAAGCACCCTTCTGGGGGCGCTGGCCGGGCGGCTCAGGCCCGACGGTGGCACGGTGCGGCTCTTCGGGCACCACCCCCAAAGCCTGGGGGCGGCCAGGGTCCGGGCCTACATCCCCCAGCACCTGACCTTCCCGCCCACCCTGCGGGTGGAGGAAGTGCTGGAAGCCGCCCGGCGGCTCAAAGGGGCCAGCCCAGCCGAGAAGGAGGAGGCCCTCGAGCGCATGGGGCTGGCCAGCTACCTAAAGCGCCCGGTAGCCCAGCTCTCTGGGGGTTGGCGGCAGCGGCTGGCCCTGGCCGCAGGACTCATGGGCTACCCACCTTTATGGCTGCTGGACGAACCGGCCTCGGCCCTGGATCGCGAGGGCTTGGGCCGCTTACAGGACTGGTTCTCGGCCCACCTCGCCACGGGCGGACTGGTGATTTTGTCGGCCCATCGGCAGGAAGAAATCTCGCGCCTGGCCGAGCAGTTTTTACGCCTGGAAAACGGCCAGGTGGTTGAACAAGGAAGTCTTTATGTACAAGAACCGTCGTGACGTGATGAAGATGCTTGCGGCTTTAGGCGCTTCTGGCGCGCTTTCCCAGGTGCTGGCTCAGCACATGCACCAGCAGATGCAGCCCGCTCCCATGCCGGCCAACCTCGAGACCATCCCCGCCAAGACCATCCCCTGGGAGCAGGGCACCTGCGACTTCTGCGAGATGCCCCTCAAAACCCCTGGGGCCTGGAGGGGGCGCACCTTCACCCCCGGCTTCTTTGAGCAGACCTACAGCCAGATTGCCCTCAAAGAGGCGGCCAAAGGCAAAGAGGCCCACCACTTCGAGTCCATCGCCTGCATGGTGAACTACGCCTTTGTCTATGGCCTGCGCGACGGGGTAGGCAACACCTTCTACGTAACCGACCGGGGGGCCTACGACCCCGCCAAAGGCCCCGCCGCGGTTAATCTGATTCCGGCCCGTCAGGCGGTGTACCTGTGGGGCGAAAAACGCGGCTGGGTGGTGATGGATGCCAAGATCGCAGCCTTCAGGAGCGCCGAGGCGGCCATGGCCTTCGCCCGCACCATCCCCGACCTGGGGCGCACCCGTGTGCTGGACTGGCAGACCCTGGTAGACCTGGCCCCGCTGCCGGAGATAAACCTGGTGAACCTGCTGGCTAAACACGCCGGCCTACTGAAGTAACTGCACCCACCTGGGGCTGGGGGCCACAGTCGCCCCCACCCCCGCTAGAGGAACCCATGAAGCGACGCACCTTGATCAAAAGCCTGCTGGCCCTGCCCCTGGGGTTTGGGGTACTGCAACCGGCCCTGGCAACGCCTAGGCCGCTGCGGGTAGGGGTGGACGCCTGCCCCTACTGCAACATGACCATCCTGGACGCCCGCTACGCAGCTCAGATGATCACCTCCACCGGCAAGGTTTACGCCTACGACGATGTGGGCTGCCTGCTGGACCACATCCTGGGGTATGGGGGCCCCAAAGCCACCCCCAAAGAACTCTACGTAGCCGACTTTGCCGCCTCCGAGCGCAAGCAGGCCCGCTTTGTCCCGGTCAACCAGGCCCATTTCCTGTACAGCGAGCGCATCCGCACCCCTATGGGCACGGGCCTGCTGGCTTTTGGCACTGCCGCGGGCCTGGAAGCCTACCTGAGAGAGCGCCCCCAACACCAGGGGGAAAAACTGCGCTGGAACGAGCTGTTGGCCAGAGGTCGCAAACAGGCCTGGGTGCCCGGCTACGGAAGGTAGACATGGCCCTTCTACCCCTGTACGCCAAGGCCCTTCTGCGCAACCCCTGGGCTTTTGCCCCGCTGCTGTTGCTGCCCCTGCTGGCCCTGGCCTTCCAGGGCCGGGGGGAGGCGGTGGCGGTGGTCTCGCTTTTTGCTTCTTTGGCGCTGCTGCTGCCCCCGCTGGTGCTGGCCCTGGCCGTGCCCCTCCTCACTGCTCGAGAGGACTGGGCTTTCTGGGCCGGGATGCCCAGGAGCCCGGCCCGGCTCTACCTGAGCGGGGTGCTGGGGGTGGGGCTGGGCCTGAGCCTGCCCATTCTGGGGGGGCTGGCCCTGGCCGCGGGGCTCCTGGGGATGGGGGGCCCGGCGGCGGGGCTCCTGCTCTTCAGCGGGCTGGGCCTGCTGTGGTTCTGGGTGGCCCTGGCGGGCTGGGTGGGGGCGGGCCTCGAGCCCACCCGGGGCCTGGGGGTGGGTCTTTTGCTCTGGGGCCTGCTGGTGCTGGCCTACGACCCCCTGGTGGTAGCGCTGGCGGTGGCGCTCAGGGAGTACCCGCTGGAGGGCTTTTTGCTGGCGGCGGTGCTGCTGAACCCGCTGGAGCTTTTTCGGGTAGGGCTTCTGTATGCCCTGGGGGCCCCGGTGCTGGTGGGGCCCACGGGGTATCTGCTCAAAGAGTTTTTGGGTTACACCGGCGGCCTGCTTCCGCTGTGGGCAGGCCTGCTGGCGGTTGGGGCCGGGCTCCTGGGCGCGGGCTGGCGCTTTTCCAGACGGGACAGATAAATCGGGGTGCTCGGCTGTACCACACCTTACATATGCGCCGTGCCCCTAGCTGTAAAATGATGCTTATGAAAAGGTTTTTCCTTGCTGTTTTCTTCGCACTGGTAGGCCTGGGCCAGGCCCAGCCTACCCTAAAGCTCGAGCAGGGCTGGATTAGGCGGGTACCGGGCGACATCACTGCGGCCTACCTGGTGCTCTACAACCCCGGTTCCAAGCCCGTGAGGATCGTCGGAGCCCAGACCCCCATCGCCACCCGGGTTGAGTTTCACCAGACCATCCAAGGTGGCCACGGCGGCCACGGTGGCCACGGCGGCCACGGCGGCCACCTCGACCTCTCGACCATGAAGCGGGTGGCTTTTTTGGAGGTGCCGGCCCGAGGGAGGCTCGAGGTGAAGCCGGGGGGCTACCATCTCATGCTCTACGGCATACGCGAAAAAAACCCTAAACCCCTACAAGAAGGCCAGAAGGTTCCCCTAACACTGTTGCTGGACAACGGAGGCAAACTGGTCCTGAACCTGAGCGTAGAAATGCGCTAGACCACTCCAAACAAGGTGAAAACCGCTGCCCTTTGCGGGCAGCGTCCTACTTTGTGAGCAAAGGAGCAGAGCCAACCAGGCCTCCCCCATCTTCTGGGTGCCCAGCAGCTGTTCTGGGCCACCTGCTCCGGCCGCTTTTTGGTGGAGTACTAGCAAAACCCCCATCACCCTGCTCAACACGGGCAAGGAGGTAGGGGCTATCCAAGGCCATTTGGCCCAGAACGGGCTTTCAACGCGGGTTTTCCTGGGCAGCGAGGCTTGCGGCAAGCCTTACAGGTGAGCGGGCTACCCACCACCCTGCTGATTGGCCCCGAGGGGCAGGTACTGGCCCGCCACCTGGGCCAGTCGTCCGGGCCCAGCTCGAGCAGTTTTTGCGGCAACTCCAGTAAGGGGCCTCATGTGTAGGGCATCGTCTTTGTGAGGCGATTGCCTGCGACCATTTGGCAGAAAAGGGCGCATAGGATAGGATACCCCTTAGGGATATACTATGCACGCTACTAAAAAAGACCGTGAGACGCGTGCCCGTGTGCTGAATCGACTCAAGCGGCTAGAAGGTCAGGTTCGCGGGCTGCAAAAGATGGTGGAGGAAGAGCGCAACTGCTTGGAGATTCTCACCCTGCTGGCAGGGGTCAAAAGCGCCCTAGAAGCTACAGGCGATCTTATTCTGGAAACCTATCTGGAGGAGTGCCGGGCCGACTGGGCCAAAGGCCAGGGAGATACCAAAACCATTGTGGAAGCGGTACGCCTGCTGCGCAGCTAAAAATGTCGGGCTGCACGTAGACCTAACAACACCTGTAGGCCGATTTCTTCGAAGAAGCCGGCCCAAGCGAAGTGCGCCGGAGCGGTTTTCTAGGCTGGCCTCGAGGCCGACCAGGGGCTCGTGCTGCTTGCTAAGCGCAGGGTTCCTGGTCACAGGGGTTAGGGGGAGGGGTTCCGCCAGCCCCTGGCTGCCAGGAAGGTTGCCGACAAGGGTCTGGCTGCAGCCCAGCCAACAACCTTCCCTAAACACCATGCAATTTGAGAGCCACCAGGCGCTGCCAGCCTTGCTACCCCTTCGGCCTCTTCCTCCTAAGCAAGCCTAGGCGGGAGCCCATCCTGCGCCGGATGTTCCCGCTCTTGAGCCGTGCTGGGAGTATAAGCAGCCCACAAAGGTCTAGAAGCAGTGTAGGCCAGCTACCAACGGGGCATACCGGCCAGACCGCCCAGCTCGCTAAACAAGCGCTGCTCATTTTCGAACCGAACGAACTCGAGCCGGGAACCAAACTGCGCCGCCAGCTTGGGCAGCACCTGTTTAAGCTCCACCTCTTCCAAGGGCTGACCAGGGCAGTGCACCTGGACAGCCTGAGCGCTGGTGCCCACCCAGCCATCGGGGCAACGCCAGACTTTTTCCCGAAGGTGCCAAGGGACCAGCACATACTGCAGGCGTCCCTCCTGTAGCAGGTTCAGCACTTGATCAAGGCCCCCTACCCCTCTCTCGCGCACCTCCGACAACAAGGCTTCTTCCACCCGCCACTCCACCTGTTCGATGGTGGGGGCCACGGCCTTGAGAACCTCAGCTGGGCTGGGGTTAGAAGTATGCAAGGAGGGCAGCACCGCCACCACTTTTTCGGCCACCGGCCGCGGCAGGGCTTGCCGGGCTTCCTCGGGCACCCCCAGCAAAATCAGCCGCTGCAGATCCCGCTGGTCCACCTGCTGCTGCAAAAGGGCCCCAGCCTCGCGAAAGAAGCGCTGGCTCCACTCATCCACCCGTCGGCGGAAGCGATCCTTACCAGAGCCTCCGCGGGCCGGAACCCCCACATCGCTGGTAGCCGGTGCTGCGCTACGCCCTGGCGTGCCAGTACGGTCTTCACCCAGGGTACGCCAGCTTTGGGTATCGAGCAATCTAAAAGCGTCGGTCACTTCTTCGATTTCTCCCAGAAAAACCTCGAACAAGCGCAGGTGCTCCTGGTCCATAAGCACCACACCATAGCGCTCGTATTCGTCCAGGGCCAGCAAGAGCGGGGCCAGGTAGGGTGCGCCCCAGTGGGCCTCTACCCCCGCACGGGGCTCGAGCAGGGGCAGCTCGACTTGGAGATGGTAGTCTTCAAACAGGTCTTCGGCTGCAAAAAGCGCGCGCGTACGGCCCTGAGGAATGTAGTGCTGAAGACGCTCGAGCACCTTCTTGGCGAGGGCCTGCGGGACCCCCAGGTGCTCCATGGCCTCCCTGGCTCGCAGCACGTAGGCCTTGCCGCTGTTGTCAGGGTTGGCCAGGTTCACATCCAGATACAAGGAGAGCAGCGGTGCAGCGTGTGGCGCTATGACCTGGTGGAGATAGGCAATTTGCGCTTTACTGAGCATAAATCTCCTTTCTTCAAAACAAATACTAACGCTGAAGAAGCCCTTCTCAATAAGGCCCACTGCACACCCTGAAGGACACCGACCGTCAGGAAGCGAATAGGGCGTCCCCATCTAAACCCAGCGTCATGGGCTAATCCCTAAGCCCCACCGCCCCAGGGTTTGCACAATTAGGGTAATGACCAAAACGGTGGCCAGGTTCAGCACAAAGCCAGCCCGCAACATGTGATGAATACGCAGCCCCTCATAGGCAAAAACAATGGCATTGGGCGGGGTAGCTACTGGCAGCATAAAGGCCGCTGAAGCTGCCACCGCTACCGGGATGGTCAGCAACCTGACGTCCAATCCCAGCCCTTCAGCCAGCGCCCCCACCACCGGCAAAAAGGTCGCGGCTACCGCAGTGTTAGAGGTCAGCTCGGTCAGGAAGATCACCACTCCCGCTACCAGCAACACCAACAGCCAAAGGTCGAGCACACCCAGATCCGCCAGGGCAGCACCGATCCAGGCTGACAGCCTTGTCGTTTCGAAGGCCGAGGCCAAGGTCAGTCCTCCCCCAAAGAGCAGCAGCACTCCCCAAGGCAGTTTTAGGGCGCTCTCCCAATCCAGCAGCCGTCCTCCGCCTGGCGCGGGAAGCACGAACAGCAACAGCGCGGCCAGCAGGGCTACAGCAGAATCAGAGAGGGTTATCCCTAGGGCCGTTGTGAGCTGTGGGCGCAGTATCCAGCCCAGCACAGCCAGCAAGAACACCCCGAGCACATATACCTCAGCCCGGCTCAAGGGACCCAGCGCTTTGTATTCCTGACGCGCGCTAGACAACAAATCACCCCAGGGCATTCGCCAAAAAGGGCGCGAGAGCCAAAGCCAGGCCAAGGGAAGCATAAGGAGTACGAAGGGAAGACCGATCCAAAACCAGCGCTGCATGTCTAGGGTGTAGCCATGGGCCTCGCGTAGATAGGCGGCCAGAAGCGCGTTGGGCGGGGTTCCGATGAGGGTGCCTACACCTCCGATTGAAGCAGCGTAAGCGATGGCGAGCATCAGGGCCACCCCGAAACGTTGGGTCTGGGCTGGAGAGGCCATGCTGGCCAACGACTGGATCACTGCTAACCCCACTGCGAACATCATCACAGCAGTGGCGGTGTTGGAGATCCACATGGAGAGAAAGGAAGTAGCTAGCATGAAACCCCCTAGCAGACCAGCCGGGCTTTGACCCAGTCGCAGCACAATTGCTAGGGCAATCCGCCGGTGCAGCCCCCACTTCTGCAAGCCTTGCCCGATCAGGAAACCCCCTAAAAACAAAAAGATCAGCGGGTGGCCGTACTGCGCAGCCACCGGGGTCTCTGACGCGATGCCCAGCAGCGGCATCATAGGGATGGGTAACAAGGCAGTAACCGGCAGGGGCACCGCCTCTGCTGTCCACCACAAAACCATCCATGCCACCAGCCCTACCAACCGCCAGGCCTCGAGGCTCAGCCCAGTCGGCGGTGGCGCAAGAACAAACCCCACACATAGCAACGGGCCCAAAAGCAAAGCTGCCTGCCGCCAGGCACTTTTTGCGGTTGGTTGGTTTTGGCTCATAAAGTCTCGCACCCTTAGCAAGCTAAAGAAGTTTCGTGTATAGCGGTGTGCACAAGGAGGTCGGCCCGCAGTCCGTAAGACGCCCCCAAAACCCACTCAACCTGACCGGGGGTAAGGCCACTTGAGCAGCACATCTGCGCCCACAAACTCAAGCGCTTGCCAAGTTGAGCGCCGGCAGCCGTCGTTCGGCAGCACTGGCCGACTGAGGCGCTTTAGCGGCTACTGAACCACCCTCACGTGGGGGCTCTTGGGTGAAAGCGATGCCCTCGAAGGCGGTTTCCCTGGTTTTTATCTCTTGTGCACACACTTCACCATGGTAGCACCAGGCTGGCGCTGGCCTGCAAGGGCCCTGCCCCTCTGTGCATATCGGGGCTTAAGGCCGTCTCAGCTAAGACAGCACAGGAATGCCTTGGGCTCAAGGCGCACATCAGAAGCGCCCGGCCCCAAGCACAACCCAACCAGGCCGCTCTAGGCCTCGGGATGCCGCACCACCAGCACCGGCTTAGGACTCCGCTGCAGCACCTTCTGGGTTACCGAGCCCAGCAGAAGCCGATCTAGGCCGCTGCGCCCGTGGGTGCCCATCACCACCAGGTCGTGGCTGACCGCCTCCTCCGCGATCACCTGAGCTGCACTGCCCTGCTTGAGTTCGGTTCTGACCGGAACCCCCAGGTACTGGGCGAACCCTTCGGCCCGCTCGAGGGCCTGCTTACCTGCGACCTCGAGGTCACGGGTTAGGTCGGGGTAGTAGGGGATGGTCTCAGGGCCGATCAGAATACGGGCCATGACCGGCTCCACCACGTAGAGCAAAGTCGCCTCGGCCCCCAAGCTTTTGGCTAGCTCGAGGCCCATCTTGACGGCAGTCTCGCTGGGGGCACTACCATCCGTCGGTATCAAAATACGCTTATACATAACTTCCTCCTCACTTGCGCTCCCCTGGTGGGGGCAGATGGGTCTCGTCAGGGCGGGTTAGGGCCGCCGGGTTGCGCACCAGCAAGATGGGCTGGCGGGCCTGCTGGGCCACATCCTCAGCTACGCTACCTAGCAAAAACTTACGTAACCCGGTATGCCCGTGGGTGCCCATCACGATCAGATCAGCTTTTACCTCGTCAGCCACCTCGCGGATGCGCTCGCCAATTAGGTGCCGCCCTGCCTCGCGCATTACAGTGTGCACCTGTTTGGCCTGTTTACAACGCCCTGCAGCATCCTTCAGGATATATTCCCCCTGCTCACGCAGACGGGCCTGTTCCTCGGCCAGCTGGGCCTGCAGCTGGAGTGGATTCGCAAACATCCAGGCCCGCCCCGCCCTCAAATACAACTGGGTCAGGTCTGGCACCACATACGCCACCGAGAGCCTGGCCCCCAGCGCCCCGGCCAATGCATCGGCATGCTGTAGGGCCAGTTCGCTATAGGCGCTGCCATCGGTAGCCACCAGAACATGTTTGAACAGGGTGGGCCTGGCGCTGTGTCCCCGCACCAGCAGGAGCGGCGTTGGGGCCAGCCGGGCCATCCGCTCGGCCACGCTGCCCAGCAGCACTCTGGGCAGACCTGTACGCCCGTGTGTACCCATCACCACCAGGTCGCAGCCATGGGCCACCCCAGCATCCGCTAGGGCCTCGGCTACGCCGGGTCGGCTCTCGGGTTCGGTGCTGGTGAGCTGCACATCACAAGGCACTTTAGCGCGGCTTGCCTTGCGCTCCCACTGGGCCAGCAGGGCCTTCCCTACGATGCGGGCACGCTCGAGGGCCTCCTCACGCAAATCGCGGTAGCGGTGCGGCTCAACCACGTGTACCAAAACCACCGAGGCCGCGAGCCGCCTGGCCAGGGCCAGCCCCACAGCTGCGGCGCGTTCGCTTAGAGGTGAGCCGTCGATTGGAAGGAGTACGCGCCGGTACATTCCCTACCAAGGATATCCTACGAAGACCCTTTTTTGAGCGAACCCAGGCAAAAGCCCCTACCGTCTACACCTGCGTAAAGGTGGCTTCGGGTGAAAAACTCCAATTCCGAAGGCAAATAAGAGTCCATAATGCTATCATGCTGCGCAACCTTCGGAGCGAGTACACCTATAGTACTTTGAGCGAGCAGGAGGCTGACCCCAACCCCTTCCGCCAGCTCGAGCGCTGGCTGGCCGAGGCCATAGAGGCCCAGCTTTACGAACCCCACGGCATGACCCTCTCCACCGTGGGTGCGGATGGGCGGCCCAGCAGCCGGGTGGTGCTGCTGCGGGGTCTGGACGAAAGGGGCCTAGTGTTCTTCACCAACTACCAAAGCCGCAAGGGGAAGGAGCTTGCAGTCAACCCCTGGGCCTGCCTCAACTTCTGGTGGCCCCCTTTGGAACGCCAGGTGCGTGTTGAAGGGCGTGTGGAACAGGTCGAGCCCCAGCTTTCCGACGAGTACTTCGCCAGCCGCCCCTACGACAGCCAGATTGGGGCCCTGGCCAGCCCGCAAAGTCAGGTGATCGCCAGCCGGGCCGTGCTCGAGCAGCGTGTCGCAGAGCTCAAAGCCCGCTACCCCAAGACCGTACCCCGCCCGGCCTACTGGGGGGGATATCGGCTCAAGCCCGAGGCCTTCGAGTTCTGGCAGGGCCGCCCCAGCCGTCTGCACGATCGGCTGGTTTACCGGCTGCAGGAGGGTAGCTGGAAGATCGAGCGGCTGGCCCCTTAGGCACAACCCGCCTTCTCGCAGCCCGGGGCCCAGCTAGAGGGCCTCAAGGATTTGCGCTCTCGCTTTTTCCTGCTCTCGCGCCACCACAAGCGCATCCCAGCCCAGTTCACGGCCCATCAGCTCAGCCACCCGTGGCAGAGCGTCCAGCGCTGCAGCGGTATCGAGGAAGGCCAGGCGGGTGCGGCGGGCCAGCACATCGAGGGGGATCTGGGCCATCTCGTAGCGGGTGGCATAGATGACCTCGGCCTCGAGGTAGGGCCACCCCTGCGCCAGCCTGCGATCATAGCCCTGCACGGCGATCTGAGCCACCGCCGGAGCGCGGGAACCGTAGGCCTGGTGGAGGTGCTGGGCCACGTCCGGGGGAAGGCCCATCTGCTCCAGCTTTTGGGCTCCATCCGGGGAAAAACCCTGCCCCCCCAGAAGAGGGATTTGCTCGGTGCGGGAAGGGCCTGCCGACAGGCCAAACTGCTCCACAGCGTAGTTCACCAGATCCAGCGCCATCTTGCGGTAGGTGGTCCACTTGCCACCGGTCAGGGTCAGCAAGCCTGAAGGGCTTTGCTCGATCAGGTGGTCACGGGCCAGCCGGGCGGTGTCGGCTGCAGGGCGGGCAAGCAAAGGGCGCAGCCCCGACCAGCTCGAGCGCACGACCTCCCTGGGAATCTCCCCCAGGTAGGGCTTAACCTGCCTGAGCACGTAGCCGATCTCCTCTTCACTCACCCTGGGGTGGTCTACGATTGGGGCAGGGTCGTCGGTAGTACCCACCAGGGTTGCACCCTGCCACGGCAGCACGAACACCACCCGCCCATCCTCGGTTCTGGGAATCAGCAGGCCGGTATCGGAGGGGCTATATTTTTTGTCCAGCACGATGTGAATTCCCGAACTGGCCTTCAGCAAAGGCGGTGTGCTGGGGTCGTCCATACGCCTGATGGTGTCGGAAAAAGGACCGGTGGCGTTGACCACCACCTTGGCGACCACCTCCACTTCGCCACCGCCCACTCGGTCTTGCACCACAACGCCCGCCAGTCGGCCATTTTGCTTGTGCAGGGCTGTTACCTGGGCGTGGTTGAGCACCACCGCCCCTTGCTGGGCAGCAGTAAGAACCAGCTCCACGTTGTAGCGCGCATCGTCAAACTGTCCATCCTGGTAGGCCACCGCACCTTTGAGACCTTTGGGGTTAACCGCAGGAAAGCGCTCCAGGGTATCTTGGGCGTTGATGAACTGCGCGGGCTCGAGACGGGCCCGACCGGCCAACAGGTCGTACAGCTTCAGTCCGGTGTAGTAGTAAGGCACTTCCCAGACCCTATACAAAGGGGTCAGAAGCCACAGGGGATGGGCCAGGTGGGGTGCATTCTTGAGCATGATGGCCCGCTCACGCAGGGCGTCGCGCACCAGGTTGAGCTGTACTTTGTCCAAGGTTTTGATGGCCAGCTCCAGGTAGCGCACCCCCCCATGAATCAGCTTGGTGCTGCGGCTCGAGGTGCCTTCGGAGAAGTCGTAGCGCTCCACCAAGGCAGTTTTCAGGCCTCGGCTGGCCGCCTCCAGGGCTACCCCAGCCCCAGTGGCCCCTCCGCCGATTACAAGTAGGTCAAAGGTCTCCGAGGCAAGCCTTTTTAGCAGCGTGGTGCGTTCCATTACACATAGCCTAACCCAGGCAGCAAAAGGCCACCAGAGCGCATCGGGTTTTCGGGCTAACGAGCCCACCAAGCCACAATCCCGGCGTGCAGAAGCCTGGCTGCCTCAGCCTTCCCTCATCAGGCCGGGGCTGGCGAAGAGCTGACCAATTACCTCTTCCACGGCAGGCTCCCGCACTTCTAGGTCATCTATGGGGAGATCCTGCAGCATCCGGCCCATCCGGGCCACCAGGTCTTCCCGTCGTACCAGCAGCCGGGCCTCGAGCCCCTCCCAGGCCCGCACCTCGCCGAACTGCTCCAACCGTGCCCGGGCTACGGGCTGCCCCAACCGCAGGCGTATCTCACGGTATGGGGCAAAGCGCTCAAGCAGCCCCTCCAGCCCCCCGTCGTAGATGAGCTGGCCCTGGTGGATCATCAGCACCCGCTCGCACAGCGCGGTGATATCGGCCATATAGTGACTGGTGAGCAGTATGGTGGCCCGGTAGCGCCGGTTGTACTCGAGTAAAAACTCCCGTACCGCCGCCTGGGCGTTTACGTCCAGCCCAAGGGTGGGCTCGTCCAGAAACAAGACTTGGGGGCGGTGCAAAAGCGCTGCCAGCAGCTCGGCCTTCATGCGTTCGCCCAGGCTCAGCTTGCGCACCGGCTGGTGCAACTTTCCTTCCAGCGATAGCATCTCGCTCAGCTCGGCCACCCGCTTTTTGAACTCGGCCTCGGGAATCTCATATACCGCAGCGTTCACCCGAAAGCTGTCGGCAGCCGGCAGGTCCCAGATGAGCTGCTGCTTGTTGCCCATTACCAAAGTGATCTTGCGCAAGAAGGCATACTCGCGCCTGAAGGGCTGGTGTCCGGCCACCTCTACCCGCCCGGCGCTGGGGTAGATCAGGCCCGATAGGAGCTTGAGGGTGGTGGTCTTGCCCGCACCATTAGGCCCCAAAAAGCCCACCACCTCACCTGGCTCGATTTGAAAGGAGATAGCCTTGACGGCCTCCACCTGCCGGTACTGGCGCTTGAAAAAGTGCCGCGCCGTTCCCCAAAAGCCAGGCTCTTTCAGGGCCACTGGGTAGAACTTGGAGAGGTTTTCAGCCCAGATTTGGCTCACCTGAAGCAGTATAGCTTGCTGGCAGAGGGGGTTGGGATTCAAACCCCTCAGCAACAGCCGCGCGCTAAGCTATAAGCAGGGAACCCTTAGGAGATCGCAATGAGGCCTTTCAAAGACCGCAACCAGGCCGGCGCGCTGCTGGCCGAGCGGCTGGTAGCGCTGGGCTACGACCGGCAGCCCAACCTGCTGGTGTTTGGTTTGCCTCGAGGGGGTGTACCGGTGGCCTTTCAGGTGGCCCGTCGGCTGGGGGCCCCCCTCGAGGTCTGGGTGGTGCGCAAGCTGGGCACCCCCGGCCACGAGGAGCTGGCCTTGGGGGCCATTGCCTCGGGTGGGGGGCGGGTGCTCAACCAGGAGATTGTGGACAGTTTGCAGATTTCAGCCCAGGCCATCGCCGCTGTCGAACAGCAGGAGCTGGCCGAGCTAGAGCGCCGCGAGCGGCTGTACCGCGGTCAGCGGCCTTTCCCTGACCTGAGCGGCAAGACGGTTTTGCTGGTGGACGATGGGCTGGCTACCGGGGCCACCATGAAAGCCGCCATTGCCGCGGCCCGGCAAAAAAAGCCCGCCCGGCTGGTGGTGGCCGTGCCTGTAGCGCCGCCCGATACGGTGGCGGAAATTCAGGCCCTGGTGGACGAGGTGGTCTGCCTGGAAACCCCGGCGTTCTTCCAGGCGGTGGGCCTGTGGTATGAACACTTCCCCCAGACCTCGGATGAGGAGGTGCTGGCGCTTTTACAGGCCGCTGCGGCTAGGTCAACCCCATCTGATGCAGGGTAAAGGCGTAGATATCGGCCTGCTCCTCGATCAGCATCCGGGTGGGCTTGCCCAGGCCGTGCCCGGATGGGGTCTGGGTGCAGATCAAGGTGGGGACAGGGCCTCCGGCAAACTTGCGGGCGGAGGCTACACCCCTGGGGTCACCTGCTCGGGATGGGGTTTTGCGCTTCTGAGTTGGCTAATCAGGGTGGCGGCTATGATCAGGCCGGCCCCCACCAACCCCTGCAAGCCCAGCCGCTCGCCCAGCAAAGCGTAGGCGAAGGCCGCTGCATACACGGGCTCGAGGGTAAAGATCACCGCGGCCTGGGGCGCCGGAACCAGGCGCTGACCCAAAGCCTGCAGCCAGATGCACAGCGCCGAGGCCACCAGGCCCAGGTACAAAAGCGAGAAATAAGGGAAGCCCGTGGCATTCCAGACAGGCCCTTCCCAGAGCATCCAGACCAGCGAAAGAAGGGCGACGGTAAGCATCTGCACGCCGGTGAGGGCAAGGGTCGAAAAGCGCTGGGCAAAGTGTTCCAGGCGCCAGATATACACCGCATACGACAGGGCGGTTCCCAACGTCCACACGTCGCCCAAGTTAGGCGGCGAGCCGTCGTAGGACAAAAGCCCTACCCCCAGGACGGCCAGCCCCGCTGCCAGCCAGATAGACCAGCCCAGGCGATGGCCCAGCAGGCCCAGCAGCATGGGCAGGGCCACCACATATAGCGTGGTGATGAAGGCGCTGCGGCTGGCGGTGGTGTACTGCAGGCCCACGGTCTGGGTCAGATAGGCCACGAACAGCACGCCCCCCAGCTCGAGGCCTGCCACCCACAGCCTGGGGTCGCGCCGGAACAGAAAGGGCACAAAGACCAGCGTGGCAATGGCGAAGCGCACAAAGTTGATCTGCCCCGGCCCCAGGGCTTGTAGGCTGTCCTTCACCAGCACAAAGGTGCTGCCCCAGAACAGCGTGGCCAGGTTTAGATAAAGCAGTCCTAGGAGCTGAGCTCGGCGCATAGGGAAGAGTTTACCTACTTACCGGGCCCCAGCCCGTAAGGTTCACAACGTGGGCTTCAACCGCCTAACGAACCCGCTCGAGGTAACGCCACCCCAGCCCGGCCAGGCGCACCTGCCCCTGGTAGAGCTGCCCTGCCACCACGTCGCGCCACTGGCCCGCAGGCAGCGGCAAAAGAGCCTCTTCGCTACTGTTGTTGAAGGCCGCCAGCACCTCCCCCACCCCCGGCTCACCGCGCAAGAAGGCCACAAGGGCCCCCTCGCCCAGGTAGGTGCGGAACAGTGGGCTCTGGAAAGCCTTGAGCTGGCCCTTCAGGCGGCCCAGCAAGCGGTAGTGCTGGAGCACCTCGGTGCGGCATTTATCCCACTGAAAGGGGTAGCGGTACAGCTCGTTCACCGGCCACTGCCCCCGCTCGCCGGTAAACCCGCACTCCTCGCCCTGGAACACCACCGAAGCCCCCGGCAGGGCATAAAGCATAGCCGAGGCCAGCCGCAGCCGGGCCAGGGCCTCCGGGCTGGGGGTATCGCGCAGGCCACCCCCGCCCAGCTCGGTCAGGACGCGCGGGGTATCGTGGGAGCCAATCAGGTTGAAGCCCATCGCGGCCACGGCCTCGGGATAGGTGGCGTAGACCCGGGCCAGCTCGGCCAGGGCCCGTCGCCCGTTCTGCAAGGGCCCACCCCGTGCAAAGCCCAGAATGCCCCCCAAGGCCGGCGGCGAGCCCCCGCGCCCCAGGGTGTAGTTCATCAGGGAGTCGAACTGGTCGCCCTGAAGGTACTCCGGGCGCAGGTCCCAGACCTCCCCCACCAGGTACACCTCAGGCTTCAGGGCCTTGAGCTCGGCCCGCCAGCGCCGCACGAACTCGGGCGAGATCTCGTTGGCTACGTCCACCCGGATGCCATCGAAGCCAAAGTTGAGCCAGAACCGGGAAACCCGGATCAAATAGTCCTGCACCTCGGGGTTGGCGGTATTGAGTTTGGGCAGGCTGCCCAGGTTGGCCCAGCCCACATAGGCGCGGCCATCGCCAGGGGTAAAGGGCCACTGGCGGATGAAGTACCAGTTCCAGTAGCGCGACTCGCGGCCCTTTTTCACCACGTCCTGGAAGGCCCAGTGCCCCAGGCCGGTGTGGTTGGGCACAAAGTCGAAGATGACCCGGATGCCCTGGCGCTTAGCCTCGCTCAGCAGGCGCTTGAGGAGGGCGTTGTCGCCCAGGCGGGGGGCCACCCGCACGTAGTCGTGGGTGTCGTAGCCATGGGCCGAACCTGAATCGAAGAGGGGGTTGAAGTAGATCAGGTTCACCCCCAGCGCGCGCAGGTGGGGCAGGCGCTGTAGCACCCCGGCCAGGTCGCCGCCGTAGTACTGCTGGCAGCAGTGGTAGTCACCGGGGGGGTCGCTCCAGCGCGAGAGGTAGGGGGGTTTCCCGCTCCAGGTTTTGTCGAAACGGGCCTGGGAGGTCTCTAGGGCCAGGCGGTCGTTGCGGGGGTCGCCGTTCCAGAAGCGGTCGGGGAAGATCTGATAGCCCACCCGCCCCGCCACCCAGTCCACCGCGCTAAAGCGCTGGGCCGGAACCTGGTAGGGGCCAAAGGTCTGCGCTTGGCCTTCCTGGTCTACTACCTGCAGACGGTACTGCTGCGCGCTAAGCGGCAGGGTGCCCCGCCACATGGTTCCCTCGAGCGTGCGAAGCTGCAACAGCATGGGGTAGGGCCGGTCGGCCAGCAAAGTGGCGGAACGCACTTCTTGGCTGGTCCAGAAGCGCACCGAAAGCCGCCCGGCCACCTGTGAGAGGAAGCGGGGCTGGGTGGGGTCATGCTCGAGCCAGGCTTTTTCTGGTTCGCTTGGGGCCTCCACCACCCGGCCCACCTCGCGCACCGCATTCTTGCCACCCTGACCGTCGTCCACGCAGCCCTCGGCCTCGGCATCCACCTGCGGCGTGCCAAAGGTTTCGTCTTCGCACATGTCTTTGGGCCACTGCCCGTTGATGAAAAACTTGTACTGCACCGGGCCCGGCGGCAGCTCTAGCGTTACCTGCCAGACCCCTTCCTCGGTCTTCTGCATGGGCAGCTCGGCCCAGTTGTTGAAGCTGCCCCGCAGGCTCACCGAGCGCACCTCGAGGCCATAGGGGGGGTCGTAGGTGAAGGTAACCGCCACCTTTTGTTGGGCCCACGAGAAGCCCATAAGCAGCAACAACAGCCATATCCAATGCTTGAGTCCTTGCACGTCAAACCTCCGCTTGCACCCAGACTACACGACCTTAGAGAGCAACCCGCAAACATGAGTAGAATAAGACCTATGAGGGCGAGCGTTTCCCATGACCGCAGAGAGGAAACCCTAGAGGCCAAGGTCCGCTGGTTCCGTTCCCTGACGCTCGAGGAGCGGATGGACTACCTGGTGATGATGACCGATCTCATCCTGCAAAATAATCCCAGCGCACTTGCCAAGGCGGCCCAAGACAATGTTGAATCTCCTCAAAAACGTATTCGCATCGTTGAACGCCCACGACGTTAGGTATGTGGTCATCGGTGGAATCGCCGCGGTTTTGTATGGCGTTCCCAGGGCCACCTTCGACCTCGACCTACTGATACAGGCAACGCCGGAAAATGCGGCAAAACTGTTGGATGCCCTATATGAAGCCGAGATTTCTTCCGCTGCCCTCGTCTCCCCAGAAGAAATACTGAGCAACGACATCACCGTTTTCAAAGACCGCATCCGCATTGACGTACAGACCCACACACCGGGCCTGCACTTTGATACCGCCTGGGAGCGCAAAACCACCATGACCTATCAAGGCCAAAGGTTTTATACCAGATTCGGTTAGTTCGTCACCGAACGGTGACGAACTAACCCGACCGAAGGGAGTGCTCTAGGATTCAAAAAGATAGCCCCTTGATGTTTTTTGTTTGAAGAGTATCTTTTTGAATCCGGTATTACGTGGTATCACTCGACGATCTGGTCGCTTCCAAAATTGCTGCTGGGCGGCCTAAAGACCTCGAGGACGTTCAGGCCTTGCAGTCGGACGAATAGGTGAAGCGCCAGTCTGCGGCCTGAGCACCATCCACACCACCCCCGCCAGCACCAGCCCCGCCCCCAGATACCCCAGCAGGCTGAAGCGCTCGCCCCACCACAGCCAGGCTGCAAAAGCCGCCACCACCGGCTCTATGGTCGCCACCACCGAGGCCCGGGTGGCCTCGAGGTGCCTGAGCCCGGCAAAGTACAGCGTCACGGCAAAAAAGGTGGAAGCCACCGTCAAAAAAGCGATGGCGGCCCAGGCCTCGGCATTTTTGGGGACAAAATCCACAAAAGGCAGAAGCCCCAGCGCCCCCACCGGGAGCGCATACAAAAACACCGTAGGGGTGCTGTATTTGTTCAAATAAAGCTTGCCAAACAGGTAGTAGGTGGCATAGCTCAGGGCCGAGAGCAGGCCCCAGAACACTGCAGCCAGGGTCACCCGGGCCCCACCCCCTTGCAGGCTCACCAGGGCCACCCCCAGCAGGGTCAGCCCCACCGCCAAGAGCTTATGGGCGTCCATGGGCTCGCGCAAAAAGAGCCAGGAGAGCAGGGCCACCAGGGCCGGGGCAGTGTAGAGCAGCACCGCGGCCAAAGCTGCCCCCCCGTTCTCGATGGCGAGCTGGTAGGCCCCATAGAAAAGCGAGATGCCCACCAGGCCAAAGCCCAACACCGCCCCAGCATCGCCGCGCTCGAGGCGGATTTTTTGTATCAAAGCGGCCTGGGCGCCAAACAGCACCGCACCCAAAGCCGCCCGCCAGAAGGCCACCTCGAGGGGGCCCACCCCCTGCTCAAAGGCCCACTTAGAGACCACCCCAAGGAGCCCCCACAAGCAGGCGGCGGCCAGCACATACAAGTACCCAATCAAGGCTTACTCAACTGCGTGATTACGGCGGCGGGCCATCCAGCTCCAGACCAGGCCCAGGCCCAGAAACAGGCCTGCGCCAAACACCACCAGGTAGGTGATCCAGAGGCGGGGGTTCACGTTGTAAAAGTCGCGGCTGCGCTGGGCCGCGAGGGCCACCAGGTAGTCGCGGATGGTGATGAAATTCATCGTGGCTAGGATAATCGCAACAAACAGGAGAATTAGCCCTAAAACCAAGGAGGTGCGTCCTAAAAAGCTCATGGCCTAAGTGTACCGGATTTGGCGGGCGGCTGGATATTGCTATACTTGAAACGTGATCAAGGCGCCCGAAACCCTCCCCCGCGACGAGCTGGTCTTCGACCTGATCCGCCAGGAAGAAGCGCGCCAGCGCAATGGCCTCGAGCTCATTGCCTCGGAGAACTTCACCTCGGCCCAGGTGCGCGAAGCGGTGGGCAGCGTGCTCACCAACAAGTACGCCGAGGGCTACCCCGGCAAGCGCTGGTACGGCGGCTGTGAGATTGTAGACCAGGTTGAAACCCTGGCCATCGAGCGGGCCAAACAGCTTTTTGGGGCGGCCTGGGCCAACGTGCAGCCCCACTCGGGTTCCAGCGCCAACATCGCAGTCTATACAGCCTTGCTCAAGCCCGGTGACACCGTACTGGGCATGGACCTATCGCACGGCGGACACCTCACCCACGGCTCCCCGGTCAACTTTTCGGGCATCAACTACAGGTTTATTGGTTACAAGGTGCGCCAGGAAGATGAATTGCTGCACATGGAGGACGTGCGGGCTTTGGCCCTGGAGCACAAGCCTAAAATGATTATCTGTGGGGCCAGCGCCTACAGCCGCATCCTCGACTTTAGGGCCTTCCGGGAGATCGCCGATGAGGTGGGGGCCTACCTGATGGCCGACATCGCCCACATTGCAGGGCTGGTAGCGGCAGGTCTGCACCCCTCGCCCCTGCCTTATGCCCACGTGGTCACCTCCACCACCCACAAGACCCTGCGCGGCCCCCGCTCCGGCCTGATCCTATCGAACGACCTCGAGGTGGCTGCCCTCTTAGACCGCGCCATCTTCCCCGGCACCCAGGGCGGCCCCCTGGAGCACGTCATCGCCGGTAAAGCGGTGGCTTTCTGGGAGGCTATGCAGCCCTCCTTCAAAACCTACTCGGCCCAGGTCATCAAAAACGCCCAGACCTTGGCCGCCGAGCTGCAAAAGCGCGGCTACCGCATCGTTTCGGGCGGTACCGACAACCACCTCTTCGTGGTCGACCTGCGCCCGCAGGGCCTCAACGGCAGTAAGGCCACCCGGCTTCTGGACGCCGTCCACATCACCATCTCCAAGAGCACCCTGCCCTACGACACCGAGAAGATCATCCACGGCGGCGGCATTCGTATCGGCACCCCGGCCATCACCACCCGTGGCATGAGCGAGGAACACATGCCCCTCATCGCCGAGTTTATTGACCGGGCCCTGAAAGGCGATAACCCCGAAACGCTCAAGGCCGAGGTAAAAGCCTTTGCCTCACAGTTTCCGCTCCCTTAGCCACACCTCGAGCAATCGAGCTGGCTCGAGGTGGGTCTTTAGCAAAACTTACCTTTGCTGAAAACCAAGCCAGGGCTATTGCAAGGGGTACACAAGCAACCCCAAGCGGGATACACTCGAGGTCGGACTATCGGAGGAAACCCATGATTCAAACCCCTTCCAAAAACCAGGCCCTGATCGAGCGGCGGCATAAGGTTATCCCCAGAGGCGTTTCGCAGGTACACCCCATTGTGGTGGATCGCGCCGTGGGCGGGAAAATCTGGGACGTAGACGGCAACGAGTACCTGGACTGGTTCGGCGGCATCGGGGTGCTGAACGTGGGGCACAACCACCCCAAAGTGGTAGCAGCCGTGGAAAAACAACTGCGCCGCTACCTGCACACCTGCTTTCCTGGGGTGGCCTACGAGCCCTACATCGAGCTGGCCGAGCGAATCACGGCCACCGCGCCCATTGGCGGCGAGAAAAAGGCTTTCTTTATCAACACCGGCGTGGAAGCCACCGAGAACGCCATCAAGATTGCCCGGGCCTATACCAACCGGCCGGGGGTGATCGCCTTTCGGGGCAGCTTCCACGGGCGCACCCTGATGGGCATGACCCTCACCGGCAAGTCCAATCCCTACCGCCAGAACTTTGGCCCCTTTGCCCCCGAGGTCTACCACGCCCCCTACCCCAGCGAGTACCACGGGATAGACACCCGCAAGGCCCTGGAGGGGCTGCACGAGCTCTTCGATACCCAGATTCAACCCGAGCGCGTAGCCGCCATCATCATCGAGCCGCAGCTAGGCGAGGGCGGCTTCATACCGGCCCCCAAACCCTTCCTCAAAGCCCTGCGGAGCCTCACCCAGAAGCACGGTATCGTTTTTATTGACGACGAGGTGCAGACCGGCATTGGCCGCACCGGCAAATTCTGGGCCATCGAGCACGCCGAGGTGGAGCCCGACCTAATCTGCTTCGCCAAGAGCATCGGCGGCGGGCTGCCCATTGGCGGGGTGCTGGGCAAGGCCGCGATCATGGACGCCCCCCTGGTGGGCGGGCTGGGCAGCACCTTCGGCGGCAACCCCCTCTCCTGTGCGGCGGCGCTGGCAGTGCTGGACATCTTCGAAGAGGAGAACCTGCTGGAAAAAGCCCAGAAGTTAGGGGAAATCCTGCACGAAGGCTTCCGCCAGATTCAGGCCCGCTTCCCCCAGGTTGTGGGCGATGTGCGCGGCCTGGGGCCCATGATTGCTATGGAACTGGTCAAAGACCCCAGCTCCAAAAGCCCCGATCCCCAGCTCACCAACCGCCTGCTGGAGATTGCCCGCCAGAAGGGCCTGCTACTCTTTAAAGCCGGTATGCACGCCAACGTGATCCGCTGCTTAGTGCCGCTGGTGGTGAGCGAGGAAGAAGCCCGCAAGGGCCTGGCCATTCTGGAAGCGAGCCTCGAGCAGGCCCTGAACGAGCCAAGGTAAGACACCTCCCCGCTACACCTGGAAGACGCGCTCGCTTCTGGCGCCTTCGTTTGACGTATCGAGCTCGAGTATCTTCGATTCAACCAGGATTCCCTCTTTGACATGCTCTTGGTATACGCAAGAGCCCTTTCCCCACGTCCAGGAGTAATCAGCGACCAACCACCCATCTTTCGGCCCGAACCAACCCAGCAAAAAGGGTTTCTCGTTCTGCCGCAGGCCTGGGCACTCCCGCCAACCAGCTCGAGCACAGCCCAGCTTACTCCCGCACCTGTCCCTGGCCCAGGGCCACGAATTTGGTGGTGGTAAGCTCCTTCACCCCCATGGGGCCATAGGCGTGCAGCTTGCTGGTAGAGATGCCGATCTCGGCTCCCAGCCCCAGCTGGAAGCCGTCGTTGAAGCGGGGTGAGGCGTTCACCAGCACCAGCGAGGCGTCTACCTCGCGTAAAAAGCGCATGGCGTGGGCATGGTGCTGGGTACAGATGGCCTCGGTGTGGCGCGAGCCGTAACGGGCGATGTGCAGGAGGGCCTCTTCCAGCGAGTCCACCACCTTTACGGTCAGAATCAAGTCCAGGTATTCCATCGCCCAGTCCTCGGGGGTGGCTGGCTTGGCGGGAATGAGGGTGCAGGTGCGCTCGTCACCGCGCAGCTCTACCCCAGCTTGCTGCATGACCTGGGCCAGCCGGGGCAAAAACACCGGGGCGATGGCCTGGTGTACCAGCACCTTCTCCAGGCTGTTGCAGGTGCTGGGGCGCTGGGTCTTGCCGTTCAGGGCAATCTGTAATGCCATTTCCAAATCGGCGCTTTCGTCCACAAAGAGGTGGTTGACCCCCTCGGCGTGGGCCAGCACCGGCATGCGGGCCTCGCGCTGCACCAGCTCAATCAGCTCCCTACCGCCTCTGGGGATAATCAGATCCAGAAGGCCCCCCAGGTGGCACATCTCCAGGATGGCGCTGCGGTCGGTGGTGGGCACCAGCTGGATGGCCTCTTTGGGTAGGTTGGCCTCGAGCAGGGCTTCCTGCAAGAGCCTCACCAAGGCATTGTTAGAGTGCCAGGCCTCCTTGCCCCCCCGCAGCAGGATGGCGTTACCGGCCTTGAGGCAGAGGGCGCTGGCCTCCACGGTGGCGTTGGGGCGCGACTCGTAGATGAAACCGATCACCCCCAGGGGAACCCGCATCCGCCCCACCTGCAGGCCGTTGGGGCGAATCTGCAAACCTTCAATCTCGCCAACGGGGTCGGGCATCTCGGCCACCTGCCGCAACCCCGCCAAAAGGTCGTGTAGCACTTTTTCGTTCAGGCGCAGGCGGTCGAGCTTGGCCACCGAAAGCCCAGCAGCCTGGGCGGCTTCTAGATCCTGCTGGTTGGCGGCGTAAAGGGCCTCTTGCGCCGCCTCGAGCTTGGCCGCCATGGCCAGCAGCGCGGTGTTCTTGGCTTTGGGCGGGGCTGCCGACAGAGCCCTCGAGGCGGCTCTGGCGGCCAGGGCATAGGTTTTGAGTTCGGGGGTGGCGGTCATGACACCAAAATATCACTCGAGTTCCGAGGCCAGGGCAAAGTGGTCGCGGTGGATGGCCTCATCGGTATTCTTGTAACCCAGCAGGGCCTCGATCTCGCGGGTTTGGCGGCCCTTGATGCGCGCTAGTTCCGAGGCGCTGTAGTTCACCAGGCCAATCCCAATCAGGCTGCCTGTGGTATCCAGGCACCTGACAGCCTCTCCCACGCCAAACTGCCCGCGCACCTCGAGGATGCCCGCTGGCAAAAGGGAAGCCCCACCCTGGCGCAAAGCCTGGGCTGCCCCAGCGTCCACCACCACCTCCCCCTGGGGCTTGGGGAGCTGGTACAGCCAGAGCTTACGACCGCTATAGCGGCGGTTGCCCCCCGCAAACAGCGTACCAACCGGCTCCCCACGCAAGGCCTGGGTTATGCTTTGGGAGCGGTTGCCTGGCAAAAGCAAGGTGGGAATTCCAGCAGCCTGGGCTTTTTCTGCCGCCAGCAGCTTGCTTTTCATCCCGCCAGTGCCTACCCGGTTTGGGCTCTCGCCTGCCATACGCAGCACCTCGGCATCTACCCGCTCCACATAGGGAATGGGCCTGGCCTCAGGATGGGTGCGGGGGTCGGCCTCAAAGAGGGCCTCTATGTCGGAGAGCAAGATGAGCAGGTCGGCCCCCACCAGGGTGGCAATCAGAGCCGAGAGCTGATCGTTGTCACCAAACTTGATTTCCTCCACCATCACCGTATCGTTTTCGTTGACGATGGGCACAATGCCCCACTGCAGGAGTGTCTCGAGGGTTTGACGGGCGTTTAGATAGCGGTGACGGTGCCCCAGGTCCTCGGCGGTGAGCAAAACCTGGGCCACTTTCAGCCCGAACCAGCTAAAAGCCTGCTCCCATAAATGCATCAAGGTGGGCTGGCCCACCGCAGCAAGAGCCTGCTTGAATGGCATATTTTTGGGTCGCTCCTTAAAACCCAGCTTGCTCATGCCAGTGGCCACAGCTCCAGAAGAAACCAACACTACCTCGCGGCCTTCTGAGCGCAGAGCGGCTATTTGTGCGGCTATCTCGAGCTGTTGTTGAGGCCCTTTTGTATCGCTTAGCACAGCACTACCCACTTTTACCACCAACCGGTGGTAATCCCTTACGTTCATAGGTCTGCGCTCTTCCACGGCTTCTAATCCTCACTCGAGCTTTCGCCCGAGTGCAACCTCGACGCGGCCATAGGAGACATCCTCTATGGCCTCGTTTCAATCCTCACTCGAGCTTTCGCCCGAGTGCAACAGGATACAATCAGGAGAGAGCAAAACGCAACTGGAGTTTCAATCCTCACTCGAGCTTTCGCCCGAGTGCAACCAAAGCCCACGGGGTAGGGTGAAGGAAGTGGCCAGAGGTTTCAATCCTCACTCGAGCTTTCGCCCGAGTGCAACCTTACGGTGACGATATTGATGTCTCTGGGAATTAGTTTCAATCCTCACTCGAGCTTTCGCCCGAGTGCAACGCAAAATGCCTTGTCTGGGCACCAAATACGGGTTTTGTTTCAATCCTCACTCGAGCTTTCGCCCGAGTGCAACCGCCCCCATAACGGCCTTAAGCGTCATTTCGCCTAAGTTTCAATCCTCACTCGAGCTTTCGCCCGAGTGCAACGGGCGGGCGGGTCTGCACAGTATGCGTACACCCGCGTTTCAATCCTCACTCGAGCTTTCGCCCGAGTGCAACCGGCAGTTTTTCTCAGAGCGATTAGGAAATGGCTGGCGTTTCAATCCTCACTCGAGCTTTCGCCCGAGTGCAACAAACAAACCATAGCTGACATCTTTATCAGTAAACCCGTTTCAATCCTCACTCGAGCTTTCGCCCGAGTGCAACCCAAACATGTTGTTTCCGGCGTGTTCGGGCGAGGAGTTTCAATCCTCACTCGAGCTTTCGCCCGAGTGCAACGGCCGGGCAAAGTGCGGCTGGTGGTGGAGCCGATAGGTTTCAATCCTCACTCGAGCTTTCGCCCGAGTGCAACCGTGCGGCTGGTTCTGCGTGAGGTTCTCGAGCTCGTTTCAATCCTCACTCGAGCTTTCGCCCGAGTGCAACGCCGGGAGAGCGTATTATTCCTAGCTACCGCTCGCGTTTCAATCCTCACTCGAGCTTTCGCCCGAGTGCAACCGGCGCCTCGGTACACCTTGACGATGCGCGTTATGTTTCAATCCTCACTCGAGCTTTCGCCCGAGTGCAACGCATCGGCGACATGGGGGTTGGGGGGTAGGGCTAGCCCGTTTCAATCCTCACTCGAGCTTTCGCCCGAGTGCAACTTGAGGAGCGCTACCGCAAATCGGATTTGCCGCCCGTTTCAATCCTCACTCGAGCTTTCGCCCGAGTGCAACCACGGCGTATGTCTCGCACATAGTGGAAGGCACACGTTTCAATCCTCACTCGAGCTTTCGCCCGAGTGCAACGTCCAGGGTGGCTAGTTCGGCCCGCAGCGCGTCAAGTTTCAATCCTCACTCGAGCTTTCGCCCGAGTGCAACCTGGGCTGGTTGGCTGGGAGGGCCTGGGCTGTGCTAGTTTCAATCCTCACTCGAGCTTTCGCCCGAGTGCAACAGGCATCATCGAATCGCTGGAATTTTCGGAAATCTAGTTTCAATCCTCACTCGAGCTTTCGCCCGAGTGCAACACGGGGATGAGTCGTCAGGTAAAACGCACGAGCGAGGTTTCAATCCTCACTCGAGCTTTCGCCCGAGTGCAACAGGCATCATCGAATCGCTGGAATTTTCGGAAATCTAGTTTCAATCC
>Ga0308390_1000377_pt1 | contig 32345 bp, 21 predicted proteins | sample Hotspr2Sample149_FD_202358 | JGI IMG/M metagenome (GOLD analysis project Ga0308390, IMG submission 202358) | Hot spring phototrophic mat microbial communities from Mushroom Spring, Yellowstone National Park, Wyoming, United States - 20040719_149 ...
ATTCCACCCCGGTAATGATTACCGGACACCCCATACGCTGATAACTTTCCAGGGACCGGTAATGACTGCGCATGTTATCGGTTTCAAAATCGAAGGTTTTCCAGTCGCCGGCAGGGTTCCAGTCCCGATACCAGAAGAACATCCGGACCAGATCCGGCTTCATCCAGGCAATCCGGTTTTCCCGGACTGCCCAGTCGGCCTCCTCCACGCCTTTGTCCCGGTTGTCCTGGTTATAGAACCACCCGTCATCCTCGAATCCCAGTCCCAGCAGGGTTCCAACCGCCGTGGTTGAGACCGTAACATGGATGGTATTGACCTCAGGTACGGGTGGTTCCGGTGGCGTGATTTGCAAACGGGGCTGTGCAAAGCGACCCTCTCCGGTGCCGTTGAATACCATGCACAGGTATCCCGCTTTCGCTGCCTCCGGCACCGCAGCCAGAACTTCCACCTGTTTCCAGCCGGACACGTTAGATGTCATTTCCGACTGTTGCACGGCGATGCGTTTTCCATCCGCATCATGGAACTCTATTGTCAGGTACGCACCGGCGCCGTTCCGGGTGATCGGACTGCCTGTCAGCGCGTTCAGCGCGATCAGGGAACCCGGCGATAGATCTTCAAGGGCATGAACATAGCGGGGCCATTCCGGGGCAACGCTGTCCGGTACTGTTATCGAGAGAAAGGGAATCCCCTCTGCTTCGCCGAATCCGGCCGCGACCCCCTCCCGGCCCTCAAAATGCCAGTCGAGGCCGTCCAATGCGAATTCGTCGCCGGCGCACTGGTTCCCGTGCAGGCCCACGGCGGCGAAAATGGCCGTCATCCCCAGCAGGATGCGTTGGGTCATAAGCAGTTCTTCTCCTTTTCCCTGTCCCCCAAACGTTAACAGGAACGCCGGATCATTCGTTTTTTCAGCATCTGCTGAATTGGCCGGGGAAAACCCTGAGTCGTTAGAATAACGGATCAACATGGGTTGAATCTATACGTGGTTATCGTTAACGCTCCTACAGGGCAGGGCAAAGGTGTTCAGGCATGCGCAACTGGGCCGGTTTTAACAAAAGTGTGATATGCGTAACCCTGATCTGCGGCATGATGGTGGCGGCTATGTTGCTGCCGTTCCGGGGAGAGGCCGCGGAATACGAAGCCGTGTGGCCCGGCAAACCCAAGATTTCCCCTTCGGATGCCCTGAAGGTTTCCGTGGATTTGCCGGCATGCTGGGATGCTTCGACGCCGGTGGTCATCACTTGGAATATCACCGCCGAGCATTCTTTCCTGAACAGTGCAGCCCTGCTGGAAATCCTGGACAGTACCGGAAGAACCGTCTACAGCGATGAATGGCACGGTAATCTGGCTGCCGGACAGAACACATTCCCGATGACCTGGGACGCCTCGGCTGCGGTTCCCGGGGATTACTCTGCCCGCCTTACCTTGGACTATGCCGCGGACTTGCCGCTCTTCCGCGCGGTGATCCCACTGGAGCGGGTCAGTTCGGCCGCGCTTCGGGAAAGCGTTCGGGCAGTATCAGAACGGGCTGAGGTGCTTCGGCAGCAGATGGAAAATGATACGGAGCATCCGGTAACCGCTGCACGGATTCGGCTCAGGACTATGGAGTTGGCGCGAGCCCGTTTCGATGAAGCGATAGAACGGGAGCAATGGCAACGGGCCTGTGAACTGAGCCGGTATCTTAAAGGCACCTTGCGGAGTGTGGCGGCACAACTCTCATTTTCATCAGATCAGGAAAAAGGCGACCATGACGGGATATCCCCTGCTGAAGAGGCCGGCTGGGTTGGGCTGGCGCTGGACACCGCTTCACCGGACGCCGCGATGCAGACCCTCCAGACTGCCGGGGATCTCGGTCTGCGGCATTGCCTGCTGGCCGTGGATGCTTTTCCGGAGGCCGCCCAGGAACCTTTCAATCCGGAGCGGGTTGCTGCCTGGCTGACGCCGGTGCTGGACCGTGCGGATCTGCTGGGGATTTATCTGATTCTGCAGTTCGATCAGAACCGGTTGGCATCCTGGCTTGGCGGGCAGTTGCCGGAGATTGTCGCCGAAGACCGCGCGAATCTTGCCGCGGATGGTCTTAGCGAGGCCCTGAAATCCCGGATGCGCGCGGTGGCGTCGGCTGCACGGCCGTATTTTTCACGAATCGCCGCCGTGGCCGTGGCCTCGTGCCCGGAAATGAAATTTGACGGCGAGGAAGTGCGAAACCGGTTTGTCGAAGAAATCAGACAGCGGTACGAAGACCGGCAATCCCTGAATCAGGCCTGGCGGGCACATCTCGCTTCATTTGATGAAATTACCATCTGGGGCGAATATCCTGAACATGATTATCACCACAAGCGGGCCTTCAAGTATGAGTGGCAGTGGTTCCATCAGATGTTGATCGCCGAGCGGCTGAAAGATCTGGCAGTTGCCGCCAGAGATGCCTTCCCCGGAATTCCGGTGACCATAACCCAGAACGATGAAGTGCTTGATGCGGAACCCCTTACCCGTCCCTGCCGGCCGGATCTGGATGCCATTTTCGACTGGACGGCCTATATTTCCAGTCTGAACGCGGAAAACACGCCCTACGCCCTGGATTATCCGAGGCTGGAGGCGGTTCCTGCGGCTATCCGTTCGACCGCTCCGGATAAACCGCTGGTTAACCTGGGGTTTGATGTGAATCTTCATGCGTTTCCTGTGGAGGAGCGGGCATCCGTTGCCCAACTGTTGCTGCTCGATACCCTCCTGAATGATGTGACAGGGGTGATCATTCCTGTGTCCGCGCAGTCCCCCGAGATCCTGGAGGGTGCTGCACTGGCCGCGCTGGATCTCCGACGGTTTGGCCCGGTTTTCAGGGCATTCCGTATGGCGCCTGTGGAAGTCGGTGTGCTTTTCAGCGAGTCTGCCAAGATCTTTGATGAGGGAGAACCCCACCTGCGGTCCGCGCGGTTCGCGTTTGAGGGAACCGCTTTTATAGGAGCCAAAGTGGGTTACGTTCATGAACATAAAATTGCGGAGAGAGGTCTTCCGTGTTTGCTAGCCCTGATCATGCCTGAAACCCCCGCGTTGCAGAATGCCGCCTTCGAGGCGCTTGCCGCATATCTGGACGGTGGTGGTGCAGTGGCCCGGCCGGGTACCCCGATTCCTTATGATGAGCGGGGACATTCCCGGGCGGATGTTCTCCTGAACACGGGGAATACGGTGTACGTGCGGGGGCTCAACCTGCCCACGGAGTACTTGCATGCCATGGATGCCTTGCAGACCCGGGGGGCCCTACCAAGGTTCCCACGTCCCGTCAATGCCTATGGCTATCCGTTGGAAGGGGTTAAATCCCGCTTTGTTCGGGCGGAAAACCGCAGTTGGTTCTTTGTGGTGAACATGCGGCCGGAACCGGTGCTCTGCAGTCTGGATGGCGGTCAGCAGTCCGGTACCGACGTATTGACGGGCACCAGCGTGGATTTCCCCAGAGTCCTCGATCCCCTGCGGCCCATGCTGGTGCGCCTGGACGAAAGCAAAGTAATCCCCCAAAATTGAGGTTTTTATGGACTCAGACGCGCAGATCCAAGCGGATGCCGTACCGTTTCCCCGTAAGAACACCTTCACCGTCCGGATTGGAGAGGTCCTGATCGGTGGGGAAAATCCCGTTGCCGTTCAGACCATGACGAACACAGATACCGAGGATGCCGAAGCGACTGCCCGACAGGCAGCGGTACTGGTCCGGGCTGGAGCGGAAATGGTCCGGGTTACCGTGAACACCCCACGAGCCGCCCAGGCTGTCCCGGAAATCCGAAAACGGCTGGATGACATGGGAATCCGGGTACCTCTTATCGGGGATTTTCACTACAACGGGCACCGCCTGCTGGAAAAGTACCCGGAATGCGCTCGAGTCCTCGACAAATTCCGGATTAATCCCGGAAATGTAGGCAAAGGCGCGACCCGAAGCGAGCAGTTCGTTCGGATCTGCGCAGTGGCCAGGGAACTCGGAAAGCCGGTCCGTATAGGGGTCAACGCGGGGTCGCTGGACGAAGACCTGGTTCAGGAACAGATGACCCTCAATGCCCGTATGAACCTGGGCAGGAGTTCCGAGGAGGTCCTGAATGCATGCATGGTCATCTCCGCCTTGCGTTCCACGGAACTGGCATTGGATTCAGGGCTGACCGAAAACCAGATCGTTCTGTCCTGCAAGACAAGTTCGCCTGTCCACCTGATCGAAATATATCGTGAACTGGCCCGCCGCAGCCGGCAGCCCCTGCACCTCGGTCTGACGGAGGCCGGGATGGGGACCAAAGGCATGATCTGGTCGGCCGTTGCCATGGGGGTCCTTCTGGCAGAGGGAATTGGCGACACCATCCGGGTGTCCCTGACTCCTGAACCCGATGGGGACCGTTGTCAGGAAGTCTACGCCGCCCAGGAAATGTTGCAGGCCCTGGGCATACGGCGTTTTTTTCCATCCATCACGTCATGTCCTGGATGCGGCCGGACCACCAGTGCTGCTTTTCAGGAGTTGGCCCGGACCACCCGGGAGTACATTCGCCAGCGCCTCCCGGAATGGAAATCCCGATGGCCCGAAGCGGTATCCATGACCGTTGCGGTGATGGGATGTGTGGTAAACGGGCCCGGCGAATCCAAATCGGCCAATATTGGCATCAGCCTGCCAGGAAACGGTGAAAATCCGGTGTGCCCGGTTTTTATCGACGGCCGCAAGGCTTTTACCCTGAGCGGAAATATAGACACCATTACCCGAGGATTTCTGGATGCTCTGGAGTCCTATGTTTCCCTTAAGGCGGGGGAATCGGCTGGCGACGTTTCTTGATGGGCCTGAGCGCATCATGGAATAAGGGGGCGGGGGTCTGCACCGTCTGGAACTCCGTCGTCGTCAGTGTCTGCCAGCAGCGGATGGGTTTCACCCGGATCTGAGATGCCGTTGCGGTTTCGGTCTTCCAGACCATCCGGAACCCCGTCATCATCCGTGTCGGCTGAGGTCCAGTCGGTTTCCGTCCGGTCGCACTGGCCGTTGCCATTTGGATCTTCGAGATCATCCGTCAGTCCGTCGCCGTCCGCGTCCAGTGCTTCCTGTCCGGCGGTCATCAACCAGCGGATTACCGCCAGACCGCAGCCGACGGCCTCGGCGTCACCGGCCGCGACGGCCTGATAAATGGCCGGGGAGGAAATCAGGGCAACCCTTCCGTAACCCGACCGGAACAGCAGAAAATCCCACAAGTGTTCGCCTTCCGGAGTCACCATGGCATGGCCCTGCCATCCGGTCTGCCGGCCGGTCTCCGTGCGCAGGGACCGGAACCACCAGTCTCCTCTCCATCGTTCTTCATTCCACCGGTTGACGGCCAGCAGATCTCCAGAGCGGATAAAACTTCCATTGACTGGGCCCAAAACCACGTCGATACCCATTCCCTGGAGGAGTTCACCCAATGAGGTCAGTTCATTGTTCGCATATTTTCGGCGGGATACCAGCAACAGCCCATTTCCCCGGCGGATCCATTCCATTAGAGATGCGGCTGGAAGCAGCCCTTTAGAAAAAGCGTCAAAATCTGCAGCCAGAAGGTTCGCCTGATCCAGATCTGTCCGACTGAGGGCACCTTCATACAGGACATGGCGAATATGGAAAGGCGGCTGTTCAAGAGGATACGCCAAGGCACGGATAAACTGTTCCCCTGATGCGACATCAGCGGCGAAATGCCAGAGTATTTTTCGTTGGCCAATTCCCGATCCGTCAATGTTTACAGGAATTTGTTTTTTTAATAGGTCTCTTTCATCTTTACTCAGGGTTATTGCGATTTTTAAATTGTTTTTTTTGGGTATGGATTCAAGTCCAATGAAAACCAAACCCTCCCCATGTCCGGAAGAGGGGTGAAAGAGTATTTCAGGCACATCGGAAGCAACCGTCCATGTGACATCACCCGGACATTGAATCCGGATCACTCGGAGTTCCCTTCCTACCACGCTTGCCCGGAAGGTTAAACAATCCGGCTGTATATATATTTTTATGTCATTTTCAATTTTTTTATGATATTTTCTATCTTTTATGAATGGAAAAATACCGGTGATCTGACCGGTTGAAAAGGAGGCGAGTTTGCGTAGTGCCTTTTCTTTCGGATCGAGAATAAAAAACTGATTTCCGGCACCGATCAGAATCTGGTGGTCCAGGTTGGCAAGGCTTCGTACGGGACCGGGTACCTCATGCCTGAATAGCTGTTCCCCGCGGTTTTTGCGGGATCTGACCTCCAAAAATTCATCCCCTCCAAGGACAAGTAGATCTGTGTTATCAATTGAAGTCATGGACAGGTATGGCGTCCCCGTCCGCTGTACTCGCTCCAGTTCGAGATCCAGCCGGGGAATGCCAGTCGGTTCCAGGCACCAGGAAACTCCGTTAAAGTAATAATCTTCTGTTCCAGGTATTCCGGAAACCAGCCACAGGAAGTCATTGTCTCCTGGTGCCGTTCCACGACATAATCCCCGAAGGACAAGCGGATCTGAAGTTTTTCCGCTTACCGGGTCTATTCCCCACAGCAGGGTAATGCTGTCAGCCGGGGTACCGCCTGCTTTTCGTCCCAGCCAGCATGCTGCCAGTAAACCGTCCGGAAGAGAGCACAGGCTGTGAAACCCACCGGATTCGGCTTCGTATAAGTCCGGAACGCTTAGTGTAATCCGGTCGGAACGGACCGTGCCGGGAATAAACACGTAAACGTCCAATTCCTGGGAAGTTGGAGAGGTCAGGACCGAGATCCGCTCTGTTCCATCGGATACCTGCCGGCTCAACGCCGCGGCCAATGGTTTTTCGGGCAGTTCCCAGCGGCTGACAGCCAGACCGGCCGCATGGTCAGACTCGTCAGGTAGGAACTGGATACCTTCGATGAGTTCGAGAAAATATCGGGATGAATCGCTGTTTTTCTGCTGGATTTCATAGAAGACCGGTACCCGCCTTCCGTCCCCGCCTGAAACCGGCAAAGGCATCAACTGTTGATCCGTTGGAAAACGCAAGGTTAACAGGCTGGGGCCGATATGCACGGAGTCGCAGGATATGACAGACATAACCGGTACCGGAGAGCGCGGCTCGGGATATAATGCGTTCCCGTCTGGACCGGTAATTACATACCATTCCGTATAGGAAGGGTAAAGGTCGTGCGTTTCTGGACAACTGAACCGCCGATCGGGCAGAAGGGCTCTTCCGGGGAATGGGATGGGATCTCCAGTTATCGTCCCATTCATGAGATCAACCGAACAGCCCCACGTTTTGACAGCGATTTCCGGAACGGCGTACGAGGTCAGGATTACCATGGCGCTGGGATGTTTACCTTCAGTGTCTGGTGTTTCACCAGACTCAGCGGAGACTGTTCCGAGCATTAGTGTTGCAAACAGTACCATATACTGCACGAGCCGGAATGCTACGGGACAGTTGACCGCATGGTTCCGGGCAATGCCACTTGGCTGTTCGAAAAGGTTTTTGTTGATCTGATTGCTCGGCTGACTCATATGGACGCTGCCAATTTTATCTATCATACGCCACACGGACCCATTTACGGTCTGATCGGCAATACCGGATTGCGCAGGCTGGTTCTACCGGACCCGGAACATCCCCTGCATCCTTATATACTGCATTCACGACCCAATCACCTGCTTGGCCGACGGCTGCATATGCTGCTGGAGCAGTATTTCGCCGGAGTAGTCACCGTTTTCAGCGAAATTTCCCTGGAACTGGATGACGCGACTCCGTTTCAGCGCCGGGTATGGCGGGCCACCGCATCTATCCCTTATGGCCGAACGGTGGCTTATGGGGAACTGGCCGGTATAATCGGCCTGAAAAAAGCGGCCCGCGCCGTCGGTCAGGCCCTCAAACGCAATCCGGTACCCATAGTCATCCCCTGTCACCGGGTGGTTTCCGCGTCCGGTGTGCCCGGAGGATTCAGCGCTCCGGCTTTCTGGAAAACATTACTGCTTGAACTGGAACGTTCCGCATGCCGGGTGGAATCCGATTAACATCAGTTGTTTGCGGATTCCGGGGGCTCGGGAAGCCGTTCCAGTATCTGATTAAATAGCAGGGTAGTACCTGTCCCTCACCACGAATTCCGTGATGTGGTGGTCAACAGCGGGCACAGGCCGAAAGCATTCGGCGGCAGGTTATTTTTGGGGTGATTCCGGGCTTGTTTCTAAGGCCACAGACGAAACGATAACTTCATATCCGGCCTGGTTAAGCGGATAAAACATTATCCGCGCCGGCCTTCCCGTCCAACATGGATTGTTTTCGCTCAGATCTATCCTGTATTCCCTCGCGATCCCGTCGGGCATTACTGCAAAGGATTTTTCGGCCATGATTCCCTTTTCCAGATTTTCCACGCGGATTCGTCCTTGAAGGTCGGGATTTTCTCCGGAATGATTGACAGGAGAAACCGCCATCCGTATAACGCCCCACGGACGGACAGAGGCATTGATGCCGTAGACTTTCCGCGTCAGGACTGCAGAGTTGCCAGTAACCGTGAATCGCCAGCGATCCGGTTCTTTCTGAAGAGAGGAGAAACTGCCGGTCAGAACCCATGGGGCGTCAGGTGTCAAAGGCCAGACCGGGTTCTGCCAATCCGGAAGGGCAACATCAAAAGGCCCCCTGCCCATATCCGCGGGATACATTTCTTCAGGCATGCCGACTGATTCACCCGTAACGCCGCGCCTCAAAGCCTGAAGCATCGACATGCCGTATTCCGCGTTCGGTTCGATATAACTGCCTTCTCCCCATTCGTTAAGCGGTCCGACCACGATGAAGGGCAGTTTTTCGCGGAGGGTGAACGCTCTGACCTGGGCGGTCAGTCGTTCGAAACGTTCCGGTGTCCGGCCCGTGATCACCATGGAAGCATTGCCGTGCCAGGGGCGGGCGTCCCAGCCTGTATCCACTACGGGGTAGTATGTCATACCGGCGGCGGTAGCCTGCGCCTTTCGTTCCTCCCAGGCTTCCGGGGCATGTCCGGCCACGTCTTCATAGGCGACTTCCTGCTGAGACCATGCCCGGACAGCGGCATGCTCCCATTCATGATAGGTTGTCCAGCCCATGAATCCAGCTTTCCGAAGATCGGTCAGTTCTTCTGCGGTAAAGCCGTATCCCATGGCCACAAAGGCAATGCCGGCATATCCGGCTTCCTGGGCCATCTGCCGCGCATCCGCGAGGGCTGCTGTCATTTCCTCCGTGCTGCCCAGATCTCTCAGCAGTCCGCGGGGATCCCACAGAAATATCGCGGGCTTTCCATCAATCCGGAAGTAAGCAGGCAGGTTAAAGTACCGGTCGATCCATTCGCGGGTCACGGCACGCCAGTCTTCCCGGGAGTGGGTTCCGGGCGGGTTGTGGTTGGCCCACATGATGGCGACTTTCAGCAGGTCGCGGTAACGGGCTTTGCGGTATGCCTCAAACCAGTGCGTCAGCGATTGCCGCCCCTGGACCCAGTACCAGTCGACCAGATAACAGGTAATGCCATGATCCAGCGACCATTTGATTTGCCAGTCCACGCATTCCGGATTGCCTTCGTCATAATACCCCAGCGCCGGGCGGCGTTCCGGAGCGTTTTCAGGAATGCAGTACCACGACGCGGGACTGTTCCATCCGGGGAAGTAAAAAGCACAGACATCGAAAGGAAGCCGCGGGGGCTCTGGCGGTGGAACGTAATCTGTCTTTGGAACCGATATGGCGGGACCCACCTGAAAGGTTTTTTCTGTCAGTCCGCCGCATGCCGCGCCTTCCACACGTAAACGGATGGTACCGGGATGGTCGGCAGTTACCGTCCAGACAAAATCCCGGTATTCGCCCCACCGCAGCGGCTCATCGGATACCGCGTCCCGCGCGCGGATTTCCAGGGGATGTCCGTCAGCGTCTGTTCCGGTGAGCGTCAGTTCGCCGGCATCTACTGTTCCACCACCCCGGTTTTCCAGCCGGGCCAGAATGCTGCAGGGACGCCCCACACGCCATACAGGGTCCAATTTACAGAAATGGCTGATGACGGGCCAAGGCGTGGTGATGTCTTTCCCTGCCGCTGAAACAAGCGTGAAAGAAATACCCTCTGGCGGACGTATGCCAAAGGCTGCGATCTTGCCGGTCCACCCGGGAAACAGATCCAGACGGACCCACTGCGGCTTGTCATTGGGCCATAACCACGAAATCGCTTCATAAACCTGGTCGTCTCCGGACAGCATCCACGAAAACCGCCAGGGTCGCGCCTGCCCCGAGGTCTTTTCACCCGTCTGCAACAGAATCCCTGAAATGGACGTTGTGTCCATATCCAATGGACCACACCAGAGTCCGCGTTCGCCGGGAAGTTGAAACCACGCGGCATTTAGCGATTCTGTCCTTGCCCCGTCTGACGGATGCGTCAGCATAACGGTATTTTCAACCGGAGGGAGTGTCTCCTGTGCTGGACGGCCCCTGAAAGGATAAAAAACCGTGATTTCCTTGAGTATGAATTCCGCGTCGCCAAAAGGATCGAAACGCAACCGCCTCAGATGGGTTCCGTCAGTCCAGCCGGGAAACAGTACAACAGCCGTATCCTGACCCCCACCGCCTACGGCAAACCGCCGTGATCGTGCCTCACTGAATCCCATCATGTCTCCATCTTCCCGTGACCAGAACAGTTGACATGCTCCTTCTTTCGAGGCTGACAGTCGAATGTACACCAGCGCGAGATGGTCGAGATCAATATCCAGTGGGGCTGTGATCAGTTGCGGATCCCTGCCGGAAGGAATAATCCGCCAGCCCTCGGCGGTAGGTTCCTGTCGGCCAGCGTCTGTGTTCGGCGACCATGCGGCACAGGCCTTCGGATCCGTAAAATCCCAGTGTAACGCCACTCCCGCTGCCGCAAGCATCCATCCCATCGCGATTCCCGTAAACATGGTTTTAACCTCCCGCCGGCATGATTTCATCAAGGGGTTTTCGTGCATTATACTTTCGAACTCTCTGACGGAGAGGCAATACTTTCTAACCGCCCGTGTTTGCGGACTGATAACGGAAAAGGGTCATGTCGAAAAAAATTGTGAATGCTGAAGAGGCTGCCGGCCGGATCCGGGCCATGGGCGGTGAGTTTGCCGTGGTGGCCAATCCGCCTTATGTTCATCCACCCTTTGAAATCTATCCGCTGGTACCTGCGCGAAAGGTCCTCGCGGACGGGCTGAAAGCGGTGGTGATGGACATGGACGGGACGACCACCACTACCGAACCGCTGTGTGTGCACGCTCTTGACACGATGGTTCGGCGCTGTTCCGGCCGTGACATGGACCCGGATTGGCCCGGCCTAAGTCCGGAATCTGATTACCCTCACATCATCGGCAACAGCACCACCAAGCACGTGGAATTCCTGGTACTGAAATATCGAAACCAGTTTCTGCCGCGGGCTGTGTTCAATGCGTACATCCGGGGGACCTGTTGGACCCTGTCGGTTGGACGGGATCCGCAGCGCCGGAGAGATGCCCAGGCTACCCTGCAGGCTTGCGCGCTGACGTGTACGCCGGAAATCCTCACCACGGTGCGGCAGAAGAATGAACCTGTTTTTTCGGATGAAACCCTGGCTAAGTTCTATGCGGCCAATGCAGTCACCTGGGAAAAATGCCTGGAGGATCCCGCTCTGCTGACCCGGATCGGCGTGGAAATCTACTATCACCGCTACCACGAAGTACTGGAAGCCATCGGCCGTGGAGAGAATGCCATAGGGGTGGATCATATCGCGGGGATGTCCGGACGACTGATCAGACCCATGCCGGGAATCGGGATTTTCCTTGCGCTGATCAAAGGGATTCTGGGCGAATATGCCGGCTTGTGTGCCAGCCTGTTGCGTCCGGAGGCCGGGGATCGGAATCGGAATACCCTCTCCGACCTTGGCCGCTATTTCCAGGCACGCCCCGCGCTCACAGGCCTGGTGACTTCATCCATTCTGTACGAGGCTGACATTGTGCTGGGCGAAATCTTCCGTCAACTGGTGCAAGAAACGGATACCTGGCCGGTTCCGGAATCCATCAGACAGACCGCCCGGGAGGCTTTTCGGGATCATCACCGTTTCTACGACACCGTGGTGACCGCGACAGATGCCCATGAAATTCGCCTGAAACCCCATCGGGATCTTTATTCGATTGCCCTGTTTCAGTTGGGACTGGGACCCGAAGATTTCGGCCGGGTGGCCGGGTTCGAAGACAGCGAATCCGGCACGATCGCCATGCGCGCGGCTGGCATCGGCGTGGCGTGTGCCGTGCCTTTTCACATGACCGAAGGCCATTCCTTTGATGCCGCGGCATGGGTATGTCCTGGAGGATTACCGGAAGTGCTGCTTGACCACCGCCTGTTTCTGCCGCCACAATAACCTCAGGGAGATAAGCGTATGGAGCGGCATGAAACGGCGCGCGTTCTCGCGGAGTGGATGGTGTCACGGATCACGGAACTTTGTGGGCGTTTTCCTGGTCGGGCACCCGGCAGTAATCAGGAACGGGAGGCACAGGCGGCCATGGCGGAGGATCTGGCTGCCCGGGGCCTGAAACCGGAACTGGAATTTTTTCAGGTCGCCCAGAAGGCCTTTATGGCCGCGCCGGTGGTCACTTCCGGTTGCTTCGCGCTGGCGGCGATCGTTTCCTTCTGGACCTCCTGGGGGGGCCTGCTGCTGGCTCTGGCCGGGCTGGCGGTAATTGTGCTGGAAGTGGGGTATTACCGGCACGTGCTTTCGCCGCTCTTTGGAAAATACACCTCGGCAAATCTTTACGCTGTCATTACACCCGTGAAAGAACCCCGATGCCGGGTGATTTTCGGAGGGCACGCCGATGCGGCTTACGAATGGCGGTATCACTACCTGTTTCCCCGCCATTTCAAAAAGGTGGTGGGCCTTTTACTGATTACGGCCCTGTGGATTCTCGCGTACAATCTTTTGCGATGCTTAGGATTCTCCCTGGTTTCCCTGCGATGGACCATGTTTCCGGCAGCTCTGATCGCAGCCGGTGGCATCGCCTTCACCAATTTTCGGGTGAGCGCCCCCGGCGCGGTGGATAACCTGAGCGGCGCCGTGCTGGGATTAGCTCTGGCCGGATATTTCGCGGAACATCGCCCTGAGAATACGGAACTGGTCGTACTGGTAACCGGATCAGAAGAAGCCGGGCTGTGTGGCGCGGTGGAATTTGTTCGGCGTCATAAACCGGACTGGACGGACGTACCCACCGTGTACATAGCACTGGAAAGTTTCCGGGATTTGCCGTGGATGGCAGTCTACAACCGGGATATGAATGGACTGGTGGCGAATGATCCTGCCTTGGCGGCTCTGCTGCAGCGGGCCGGTGAACGGGTTGGCCTCTCGCTCCCCCTGGCGACGGTAACCCTCGGGTCCTCGGATGCGGCGGCATTCAGCCGGGCTGGAGTCCGGGCTGTCATGCTGGCCGCCATGGACCCCGCGCCGGCCCATTACTATCACACACGGCGTGACAACCCTTCCGAACTGGATGCCGGATGTCTGACCAAGGCCGCTGAAGTTATGCTGGAAGCCATTCAGGATATCGACCGGAACGGTTTGCCAGTGTGAGAACCGGTTGATGGGTCAGTCATTCTCCTCGTATTCGATGTCAGACTCTTTTCCAAGCCCGTTTTTCACCGCCCGGGTTACCGACTCCAGCACCTTCAGGCGGGCGTACCGCTTGTCATTGCCTTCCACGATGATCCATGGCGCGCGGGCGGTACTGGTCTGCTCGATCATTTCTGTCACCGCCTGGTAATATGCGTCCCATTTCTCCCGGTTGCGCCAGTCTTCATCGGTGATTTTCCACTGTTTTTCCGGGGTTTGCTGTCGGCTTTCGAAGCGGGCCAGTTGTTCCTCCTTTGAAATGTGCAGCCAGAACTTCAGCACGATCATGCCGTGGTCCACCAGTTCCGATTCGAACTCGTTAATCTCGCGGTAGGCCCGCAGCCACTCGTCTGTCCGGGCGAACCCTTCAATCCGTTCCACCAGTACGCGCCCGTACCAGGTGCGGTCAAATATGGTCCAGTGTCCGCCTTTCGGCAGAGCCTTCCAGAATCGCCACAGGTGATGATGAACTTTTTCCGCGCCCTCTGGAGCGCCGATCGGGATAACCTCATAACCACGGGGGTCCAGTTCTCGGGTGAGCCGGCGGATGGCGCCACCTTTTCCTGCGGCGTCCCAGCCTTCAAAGGCGATGATCACCGCCCTCCGCCGCCGATAGCACAGATGTTGCAGACGACGGGCCTCCAACTGCAGTTTTTTCATCCGTTTTTCGTAAACCTCCGGATCCGCCCTGAGCGAGAGATCGACCCGGTCCAGCGGACTGAACCGGGAAGGCACGGAGGCCGGCTGGACCTCAGGAACTTTGCCCCGGGAAAGGGCGCTTTGAAACGCGGCAACCAGGGTTTCGGCAATCCGGATGTTCCGGAACCGTTCGTCAGTGGCGGATACCAGGGTCCAGGGGGCGTACGCTGTAGAGGTTTCCCGGAACATATCTTCTGCCAGGGTGAGATACTGGTCATACATCCGGTGCCGTTTGCGTTCCATGGGGCCGATTTTCCAGGAGAACGCAGGATCCGCCAGAAGGGCTTCAAACCGTTTTTTCTGGGTTTTCTTGCTGATGTGCAGGAAAAACTTGACGATTACCGCCCCGTCATCCGCCAGTTGCCGTTCGAACACCCGGATCCGTTCGTAGGCCTCTCCCAGGTTGGCAATTCCTTCTTCGATGGGTTCGTTCCACACCTGGCGGTACCAGCTGTGGTTGAACACAGCGATCTGGCCCCTGGCCGGCGTCAGGTTCCAGAACCGCCACATCGGCGGATACAGCTGCTCGGTTTCATCCGCGGGGCGGACATTGTGCACTTTGAATCCGCGGGGATCCAGAGGCTGTACCAGTTGGGAGATGCTGGATCCTTTTCCGGCGGCGTCCCATCCTTCGAAGACAATCAGTACCGGGATGCGGGCTTCACGTAACTGCCGCTGACACAAGGCCAGTTCAATGTCCAGTTTTTCGGCGAGTTCCTTGTACTCACCTTTGCTTAATTGGGCATCCAGATCAACCGTTTCCAGCATAAAACGTCCTTTCTTCCCGATTATTTTCCGGGGTAAAGTAATAATCGGAATATACTGGATTTTCGCCTTTAATAGTGTAAACGATTTTCTGAAAAATGTCCAGTATTTTTTATATAATGTTCAGGTCCAAACTGGAAAGGATTCACTCATGCGTGTGGGAATCATAGGCCTCGCGAGATCCGGAAAGACGACCATCTTCAACAGTCTCACGGGCTCCCATGCCGATGTGGGTACTTTCGGCAGCCGGGAAGCCAACGTGGCCGTGATTAAAGTGCCTGATGAACGGGTGGACCGCCTCGCGGAGATTTATAAGCCCCGGAAAAAAACCTATGCTGAGATCGAATTTGTGGATATTGCTCCGGCGGATGGTCAGGACCCGCATAAGTCACTGGATCCGACCGCACTGAACCTGTTGAAAAACGTGGAGGCGCTGGTTCACGTGGTCCGGGCTTTCGAAAATGATACTTCTCCCCATCCGCTGGATACCATCGATCCCGCCCGGGACGTCCGGATGCTGGAAGAAGAACTTCAGTTGACCGATCTGATTATCGTGGAGAAGCGGATTGAACGTCTGGAAAAAGAACATCGGCACGACAAAGAATACGAACTGATGGTCCGTTGCAGGGAGCACCTGGAATCGGGAAAACCCTTGCGGACCTTGCCGCTGGATCCTCAGGAGGAAGTGGCGTTGCGCGGATTCACGTTTCTGTCCAGGAAACCGATGATGCTGGCGGGAAATTACGGAGAAAACCGGATCGGTATACCGGATCCGGCCGGATTGGACGGCATAGCCGCGGAATTCGACGTGCCTCACATTGATCTGTGCGGAGCGATGGAAATGGAGGTCGCTCAGTTGCCTGAAGAAGAAAGGCAGGCTTTTCGGGAGGAACTTGGACTGGGTGAGGAATCACGCAACCTGTTTATCCGGACCGCTTACGAACTGCTGGGACTGATCAGTTTTCTGACGGCCGGCGAGCCGGAAGTCCGGGCCTGGACGATCCGGCGGGGAACCCGGGCTGTGGAAGCGGCAGGCGTCATTCACTCCGATATTCAGCGGGGATTTATCCGGGCTGAAACCGTGGCCTATGCCGATTTTATCGAAGCCGGGTCCATGGCCAAAGTCAAAGAAAAAGGTAAAGTTCGGCTTGAGGGGAAAGATTATATTGTTCAGGATGGCGATATTATGCTGTTCAGATTTAACGTCTGATTTCAGATAGTCCGTAACATTCTGTCCGGATTGAGGTATAATGAAGAGGGTAAACCTTCAACCGGAAGGGTGGATCTATGCGGCAGTACCTTGTCGTTACGGGTAAATGGGCGACGATTTCCGGCATTCTGATAGTGCTGATATTCGTCGTAGGCAGCCTGAGTGGCTGTTTTTTGTTCAAGCCCAAACCGCCCACGGACGATAATCAGCCGCCGGCGGATAAACCGTCGTTTATCAGTGCTGATCCTGGAGGCGGAATGAACTACTTCCGGGGCTGGCTGGACATGGTGGCTGGAGAGACTGAGGGGACCCCGGGAGCGGATAATCAGCCTGTCCGGGAGGTCGTGGAACCCGATGTCATCCGGAAGGATGGCTCACTGCTATATATCCTCAACCAGTACCGGGGCCTGACGATCGTGGACCTGGAAAATCGGGCTGTGGTCGGGTCCGTGCCGACATTGGGCTATCCCAGGGATTTATACCTCGTGAACGGAATGGCTTATGTGCTGACGGGATATGCGGCGGACACCCGGGTGGAAAACGGTCAGGTCAGGGTGGATATCGCCTCCCGCCTCTACACAGTGGATGTCAGTATTCCCACCGCTCCGTCCATTGTCGGGGAATTAGCCCTGGAAGGGGATTTTATTGACAGCCGCATGGCCGGAGACGTACTTTACGCGGTTTCAGCCAGTTTTCAGTATGTGCAGGATGTCGAGTTGCCGGTTGTATCGGACGGGGTGACTCAGAGCGAACCCGACACGGCCAGCGTGGTGAAAGCGCAGACGTCCTCTTCGTGGGTTACCAGCGTGAATCTGGCCGATCCGTCTGCCATGCGGCCGGTGGAAACCTTGTCTCTGGAAGGCTACGGTTCCATTATCCAGACCGGCGAAAATTATCTGTTTGTGGCCTCACCGGATTGGGCGACCCAACAGACCGCCATCACTTTGGTGGATATCAGTAATCCAGACGGGCATATCCAGCCCCGGGGAACCGCAACAGTCGAGGGAATCGTAGCAGACCGGTTCAAGATGAACGCGTGGAACGGCGTGCTTCGGGTGGCAACCAACTACTGGTCTCAGAATGCCTCCGGGAGCACCAGCCTCGAGACTGAAATCACCACGTTTTCCCTCGCTGATCCCGATAAACCTGAACAGATGGGTCGCATGATACTCGAGAACGCTTCCGGCGAAACCCTGTACGCGACACGATTTGACGGACCGATGGCTTACCTCGTCACATTCCTTCGCGTGGATCCTCTTTTTATCGTCGACCTTTCCGATCCGGCCAATCCCCGGAAAACCGGAGAACTGAAAGTGCCCGGATATTCCGTTCATATCGAGCCGCGGGGTACCCGTCTGATCGGGATTGGGATGGATGATACTTCCGGTTCGTGGAAGGTGGCCGCAACGCTGTTCGATGTGAGTGATCCAGCCAATCCGGCTGAACTTTCCCGGGTCATTGTGGGGGACAGTTGGGGATGGTCTCCCGCTTTTTCCGACGTGAAAGCCCTGACAGTGCTGGATGACATGATTCTGCTTCCCGTATCGGGCTGGGCGGAGTCCGGCTCGTATGACCGGGTGCAGTGGATTCAGTGGGCCGGTGATACCTTGAATCCGCTGGGGGCGGTGGACGTGCAGGGTGCCGCCTTGCGGACTTTCCGTTCCGGCGATCTGTATTACTGTGTCACGCCGGATGAAGTGGATGTGATTGCGTTGCGGGGCGCGACACCGCAAATACAGGCTGTCATTCCGCTGACGTCGGATGCGCGCGATTGCGTCCGGGTGTCCAACGGATTGTGGGTGCGGGTTATGGCCCGGAAGAACGGCCAGGCGGCTTTTCTGGAAACCGCGGCTACACCGGACGGTCTGCCGCTGGCGGAAACCGCCCTGCCGGACGCGGATGTGGTGGACACCCTGACCGTGGATAGTGATGTGATTGTTATCGGTCGCGGGTGGGATGCCGGCACTGGCGCGGGATATTACTCGGGGGTTCGGGTAACAGTTGACGCGTCGGGAGGCATCACTACCCTCTGGAGCAACAGATGGGCGGTCCAGCCCTGGTGGGGCTGGTGGTGGATGTGGTATGACGTGATGCCTGTTGGCGGGGCCGTACGGGGCGTTTCAACAGGGTCGGAAGCCGGAATACCGGCGGCGGTTACCGGTGCGGACGCATCCGTGTCTGCTGAAAAGCGGATTATGCCAGGGTTCTGGTGGTGGCCCCGTCCCTCTGGTGGGGATAAGACAGTGCTACTCACTGGTGGTAAACTGGTTCTGCGGTGTTCCGGCGAGTCCTGGGACACTTTCCTGGGTAACGAAACACCCTGGCAGGGGCTGGCGTTCGTGGATGCCGGCTCAGGAGCGCTGGAGGGTACAGTAGGTCTGGGATTCTCTGAAACGGGGAACATCGGAACGGATCCGTCTGGTCGTGTGACCCTTTCCTATAAGGAAACCCAATCCACGGATGACGCGGGACGCCCTGTTTGCGCCTGGTATTTGGCGCTGCTGGACCCGGTAAGCCGGGAGGTGACCGCATCAGCCAATGTTCCCGGGAATGTACTGTCCATGCCGGGAAGCAGTTGTTTTCTGCTGGAAGACTGGCAATACGGTCCGGATGACGGAATAATCAGGCAGTTGAATACCATAACCTGGAAAGGTACGCAGTACGATGTGGTCCAATTGGTGGAAACGGTTGTCCTGGGACAGAACTGGAGCGAAATGAGGGTTATTGGTGGGACGGCCTGGGTGACAAAGTACGATACTGTCTGGACACTGGATCGGCTGGTCTTTAACGGTGAAGGCCGCCTGGCTGTGCGGGAATCCATGGTGCCTGGACCCTCATGGGGTACGCTCCTGGCGTGGGATGATTCCCGGGTCTGCGCCGAGACAGACGGCAATGTACTGATTCAGTTGGCTTTCAGCGGAAACGGCACGCCCGCGATCGAAAGCGTGACCGGAGTGATGGGCTGGCCGGTAAAAAGCCGGATCATTGACGGAACAACAATCGTATGTCTCGGTAAAGCAGGAATTGCCTTGCTTCAGGCCGAGTAGGATTAAACCGAGAATTTTCGGGTCTGATCTGCCGCCCGCAGGGCCTCGTGCAGTTCGACGAGAGAGTTGAACACGAAGTCGGGCGGATCGGGCGCGGAAGGCAGGTCTGCCGGGGTGGTTTCTCCGGACAGCACCAGGATGCCAGTCATATCCGCGTTCCTGGCCATGGTCATATCGGTATAGAGTCTGTCTCCCACCATTGCCGCGGTGTCGGCAGAGCGCTCCAGCCGTCTGAGGGCCATGCGGGCAAAGTCAGGACTGGGCTTTCCGATAAATTTTGGCCAGCGTCCGCCGGTGGCTTCCGCGAGCAACGCGGCTATCGCTCCGCAATCAGGAATGTATCCGTACTCGGTGGGACAGACCTTGTCCGGGTTGGTAGCCACATAGGGAAGTCCTTCGCGCAACAGCAGGCAGGCCCGTTCCAGTTTGGCGTAGGTCAGGGTTTTATCGAACGAAAGGATTACCGCTTCTGGGTGATCTGATACGGGATTAATGCCGGCATCACGCAGTTCGGCCTCGAATGAAGGGGTTCCAAGGGTATACACCTGGCGCCAGGGGGTTTCGGTAAGCAGGTACATGACCGTGGCCTCGCCGGAGGTCAGAATGGCCTCCGGTCCCACGTGGATACCCATACCGGCCAGTTTTCGGGCGTACGCCTGACGGTCGGCTGTGGGATTGTTGGTTAGGAAAAGGAACTTCCGCCCAGTCTCCTGGAGGTAGGCAACAAATTGCGTCGCGCCATCGAGCGGCCGGGAACCCAGATAGACCGTACCGTCCATATCCAGCAGAAAACAATCCACTTTTGCCAGATGATCCAAAACAGGGCCCTTCATCGGTCTTGTCGCCTTTCCGCTATCCGGAGAATAGAAATGCCCCGCAGACGCCAGAAATCTCGGAAGGTCATGGTACCGCCCCCGAACCGCGCCTGCTCGTAGCATGCCAGTAATCGGCTCAGTTTTTCCTGATCCACGGCGGGGGTTCCGGCGGCCTTCCGAAGCAGTTCTTCAGCGGTGAGTCCGCGGGTATCCACGCCAACGCGTTCCAGCTGCCGCCGCAGTCCACGTATCAGCCGGCGAGCATGACGCTGATGCAGGGTCAGCATGACCCGGTCATAGGGCGAATGGTCTTTCCTGAACATTCGCCATGCCAGCCCCAAAACAGTTCCGGCGAACAGGACACCAAAAATTAGCGTGGCCGGCAGGATAAAACGGCTTCGTCGGTCGGGTGAGGTAAACTCCAGGAAAGCCTCCAGTGCTTTAGACCCTCCCCCACTGTGCTCATTACGCCATCTTTCCATCAGGGTGTCCAGCCGCCATCCTCCCTGGAATCCCATCACGTTCCGGTACCAGAACATTTTTGCCAGAAGCAGTTGCTGAGACCATCGCTGACGGATATAGGCCAGGCCTGTAGCGGTGTAATCGGACCGTGGAGACGGATCAAAACGAACCCATCCGATGCCCTGGAAATACGCTTCCACCCAGAGGTGGGCCATGTTTGCACGGACGATATAGGCCTGTTCGGAAGGGTTGTAGTCGCCGCCGCGGTATCCGTTCACCACGCGGGTCGGGATGCCTTTATACCGTGCGGCCAGGGCCAGAGCACTCGCGAAGAGTTCGCAGTGGCCCCGGCGGGTCTGTGTGAGAAATGCGTCAATCGGATGGGTTGGGGGCAAGGGCGGCAGATCCAGCGTGTAAAGGAAATCCGGACCATTCAGCCAGTCCACCAGTGCCTTCATGACCTGGTAAGGGGTTTGGGCATCCCGCGTTACCTCATCTATGCGCGCCTGGGTGCTCTCAAGCAGATCCTGGTAGAGCAGCACATTCAGAAAGGATTGTGAAAGGTCTGTGACTTCCCACCCTGCCGCAGCCAGAGTTTCCGGGTCGGGCTGGAACAGTTCGGAAATCGCCTGATAGGTCAGCCGTCTTGGTCCGCGCGCGTTCAGGATTACCGTGTAATCCCCGCCCGGGTCCCACTGCACAGTCATAGGATTGCGTTCGTCGCCTTCGATTGCGACATACTGCACCAGGTCCAATACCGGAAGTGCCCCTGTGGGAACGTCGTCCACGAAAATCTCCTGCCTGACCAGTCTGCGTCCCGGGTTAGGATCCCGCTGCACGGCTTTGCCGATCTGAACGAGGTTGTTGCCCGCGGCAAAAGGCCAGATAATCGGCAATTCCCCGCGGGGAGCGGTTTCCTGATAACGGGACCACTCAGCGCCGTCAAAACGGGACAGGGTTGTTACCCGCCAGTAGAGGGCATCCGCAGGAATCAGAACGCCTTCCGGTTCTTCAGGAAATTCCACGTGCATGACCGCGCTGGTGTCCTGATAGATGGACATGCCGCCGTCAAGACGAACCCTGTCGGTTAGCCCCGTAATCGCGCGCTGATAATCGGCCCGACCGAAAATTCCTGCTTCAACCCGCGGCGTGAACAGAAACAGCACACCGCCCAGCACCAGGGCTGCCACGGAAACCAGCGCCAGTGTGCCGAGCACATGCCAAAGCTGCCAGATATCGTCCAGTACTTTTCCCTGCGCGTTCAGCACGACTGCGGGCCGGGCGGCCGTTGCGGCCTGACGATCAGCCTGTACCGTCAGAAGAGCAAAACTCCATACCACACTAAGCAGCAGACCGGCCAAGGCTACTGCAATGAGTGGTTCGGGACTCTGAACCACCGCTCCCAGCACCAGGAAAAAGGCCATTAGAAGTAACTCATAAGAGGATTTTATGGTCAACCGTCCAATCGAAAGATAACAGATGATGAAGATGACCAAACTGACCACAGCCTGGAGCAATCCCATCAGCACCACACTGATGGGAATAAACACCGCGTAGAGTATGGAAATCACGGTTTTAAACTGCCGCAGGGCGCGGAAGGTTTCCCACCGCTCTGTCAGCAGGTTCAGGGCGATCAGTATGACGGGAACCACGGCCATGAGCAGACCATACACCCTGACCGAAGCCAGAGCCAGAAAGCCGCTGAAGATTGCCAGGTAAACCGCCCCGCGTGTGGTTTGCTGGAGGTTAACCATCCGCCCCGACCTCCACAGGCGTAATGACAGAACAGGACTGAGGAAGTTCAAGTTCGGCCGGGTTGAGCCGGTGAGAAACACACAGTATCCGAACTGGTTCGGCTCGTAATTTAAGCAGCCGGTCCGCCAGAAGGTGATCTCCATCAGCGGTTTTGGCAGGCTGGATCCGGGCAAACCATTCTAGTAACCGGTGTTCCTGAAATGAACCCCGGGCCGGTGGAATACCGGCGGTATAGCCGGCAGCCGTGCCCACGTCATACTGTTTGTGAAGGAAAGCTGCGGCGAGAGATGCGGCATACTCCACAGCGGTTTCAAATCGGTCCGCGTCTTCAGGTGTCCGAACCCCGCTGTCATCCAGAAGAATAATCACCGTCTTGAGCGTTCCCAGCCCCATCTCACGCACGACCAGCGTTCCGAGACGGGCGCTGACCCGCCAGACGATCCTCCGGATGTCATCCCCTGGCTGATATTCGCGCAGGGAGAAATACTCGTCTCCATCCTCGTCGCTCCGTCGTGCCCGAACCATCGCGCCCATCCCCCGTTCAAAAGGGGAAATACTGACTGGGTAAACCATTGGATATACCAGCACGCTATTTTCCAGGGGAAAACGTTTCTCACGAACGTAAAACCCGAAAGGAAAGGCGCTGCGCAACCGGCAGTTGATGAGGCGATGTTCGCCCCGGCGGTTGAAGCAGAGATCCAGATCCACCTGCGCTCGGGAACGGGGAGGAATGCGTAACAGATGTGCTACCGCCTGGGCGGCAGTATCTCCTTCGAGGATAATCCGAATAGAGAAGGATGATAACAGCCACCGGCGGGACCGCAGTTCCACATGAGCGCTCAAAGGGTCCCCCCTATGTACCGCATCGGCCGTTTCAACAGTAAGATCAAGTCCTGACAGATTAATCCTGCCAAGAATGGATGAGATCAACAGCAATCCCAACGTACCGCCGAGAATGATGTACAGCAGGTTTTCACCGGTATTCCACGCGGAGAGCAGCAACAGGACCGTTATCAGGTTCATCACCAGTCCGGCGGTGGTCCATCTCCCGGCCAGTTTACGGAAGACGGCGCGGATGGGATTAACCGATATATACCGCATGGCGGAAATCAATCCGGAACTGGAACGTCGCGGAGGATATCTTCAATGACACGATTTCGTTCCCGGGCTGACGCGGTGAGGTCCGCACTCCGTCCCCGAACCAGAACCCTGTGTCCGAGCACATTCACGGCCATGTCTTTAACATCAGAGGGGGTGACAAAATCACGGCCCTGCAGAAGGGCTCTTGCCTGGGAAGCTTCGAACAGCCCTTGTGTCCCCCGGGGTGACGCACCCAGTCGCACGGACGAATGAGTCCGGGTAGCCCGTACAATGGCCAGAATGTACCGTTCCACGGTGGGATCCACGCGTACCTCGGAAGCCTGCCACTGCAGATCCAGCAATTCCTGAACCGTCAGGGCAGGTTCCAGCGAGGCCAAAACGGCGGACGGATCATGACGCCGCATGATCAGTAATTCATCCTGCTCAGGCGGATAGCCCATTTCCACGCGCATCAGGAACCGGTCCAACTGGGATTCCGGGAGGGTGTAGGTTCCTTCCTGTTCGATGGGATTCTGCGTGGCGATTACCATGAAGGGCTTCGGAAGCGTATAGGTTACCCCATCCACCGTTACTGTGCCTTCGCTCATGGCTTCCAGCAGGGCGCTCTGGGTTTTGGGCGGTGTTCGGTTGATTTCGTCAGCCAGTACGATACCGGCGAAAATAGGCCCTTTTCTGAAATCAAAGGCCCCAGTTTTAGGATTGAGCACGGAAACCCCGAGGATATCCGAAGGAAGCATGTCGCTGGTGAACTGGATTCGGGAGAAAGAGCAGTCAACGGAACGTGCCAGACTCTGGGCGAGGGTGGTCTTTCCAATCCCCGGCACATCTTCAATGAGAAGATGTCCACGGGCCAGCAGCGCAATCACACAACGTTCCACCACATCCCGCTTGCCATACACGACCCGCTCAATCGTTTCTATCAGTCGTCGGATAAGCGATGTGGTGTGTTGTTCTTTCTGCATTACGGCCATGCGGGAATCTCCTAACCAATGGAAAGATTACATGATAACAAACTCAACGGCCCGACTCCTTCCTGAAGCCGGGCCGCCTACCACATCAATTTCAATCGAATGTTTTTTAATCTCCAGATTACTCCCCGCGGCGGAGTGTGAACTGCTGCGCCTTGGTGGCATTAGGATGCATGATGTCATATTTGACTGTTTCCCACGCGTCAACCTTGGGATTGTCTGGTATCCTGGCTTTTTCCTTGATCTGTTGCTGCCGTTCCGTCAGAGGTGGCGCATTCTCAATGACGTTGCAGGTAAGAAATACCATCAATTCGTTGATGGTTTCTTTTCGCTGATTTGCCTTGAACAGAGCCCCCATGACCGGAATGTCCCCAACAACCGGAACTTTGCGGACCGTGGAGTTGGAGTCACTCTTGCGCAGTCCGCCTATGAACACAGTCTGACCATTATTGAGATGCATAGTGGACTTGACTTCACGTTTGTCTTCAATAGGTACACCCTGGAACTGACCGGATGTAGTGCTTTCTTTGGCCAGTACTTCGCATATTATGCTATTGTCATGTGTTACTTTTGGCGTAACGGTGAGGACCGTGCCTACTTCTTTGAACTGCGTGGTGGTCTGAGATCCTCCCAGATTCGTCTGGCGCAGTTCCTGATAGGGAATTTCTTGGGCTATGGATATGGTAGCCGGCTGATTTTCGACAGCCATAACCACAGGATTGGATACCAGCCGCCCATTCCGGTTGCGGACTTCCAGTTGAATTACACCCTGCCAGTCAATATTGTCGGTTAGAACACCAAAATTCAACAGTCCAGCCGCGGTACGCAGAACTTCCATGTCAGTGGCAAGTCCCAGGGATTGTAACGTACCGACATTGGGCGCGTTTTCTTCGCCGTACAGTGCGATATCTCTCCGTGACTGACGTTTGACGGCGTTCATCAGCCATTTTGTACCCGTATCCGCTTCATCGTTCAGCAGCGCGTCGACAACCATGGTTTCAATCATCACCTGGCGGACCGGGATGTCCAATGCCTTGACCACCTGTTTGATCTGTTCCACTACAACCGGCATATCCGTGACCACAATATGCCGGGCCCGTTTGTCCGCCGCCGCCTGACCGACCCCCTGTGTCAGCATTTTGGTCAGCATCTGCACCACTTCTCCCGGATCGGCATAATTCAGTGGGATCGCCTCCGTGACCGTGGGCATCACTGGCTTCGCGACATCCAACTGCCTGGCCAGGTTAACAAGGTCCTGAATCCGGTTTTTAGGCGCGCGGATTACTACCGTGTTTGTGGATTTGTTGGCCGTTATGGTAATCATTCTGTTCTCGCGGCCAACAGAGACCACCTCCTGCAGAATATTTTGCACGTCACTGGCGGCAGCATTGTCCAATTGCACCATTTCCGTACGGATATTGATCTCCATTGCCTCGTCATATGGAACGATCCTGTAAATCCCTTCTTCCTCTACCAGCCCAAGGCCATTCATCCGCAAGGCTGTTTCCATGGCCTGACGCAGGGTCACGTTGCGCAGACTGGCTGTTACGGTGCCTTTCAGCGCGGTTCCCGCGATAACATTGACCCCGGCCTTCTGGGCCAGCATGGCTACCACGTTTGTCAGATCAAGGTTCCGGAAATCGATGTTGACAATCTGATCCAAAGGATCACCACTGACCGGAATGGTTTCGGCGGGGACTTCTTTTTGGATTTCCACCGCCGCACGCTTCTGAATGGCTGCCGGTGGTTTCTCACCGCCTGTGGTACCCATTTCCATAGGTGTTAGTTCAGGGACATCGGGCGTCAGCGGTATATTGGTTGCTTTGGCGGGTTCTTTAGCCGGTTTCGAAGGAACGGTCCCGGCTGGCGCGGAAACAGACGACTCCGTGGCCTGTGCAGGAGCAACGGCGGCTGGAGCGGATGGCGCGGAGACAGCGTCTTTGGGAGGAACAGGGGCCTTCGTTGCAGGCTTAACATCTCCGGATGCCTTCAGCGTGTCACCAGTTCCCTCTGAAGAACTCAACTCCTGCATCAGCCGACGAATACGGGTTGCCAGGGAAGCGTTACTCTCCACCACAGCTTCCACAGGCACATTTTGTTCCCGGGGTGCCGGCGGTTCTGCCGCGGGAGCCGCTGGGGGCTGTCCGTTTTGAGGGGTACCTTGAGCGGGCGCTTCCTGTTGTGGTGATGCGCCGGGCTGAGGTGGTGTGGATGGCTGGGCGGGCTGCTGGGCCGAAGACTGAGACTGCGATGCCGGCGGCTCGTTGGTAACCACAGTCGCCCCCCCCTGAGATGTTCCGGCATCTCCACCGGCCGCATTGATGATCTGCTGCAATTCTTTTGGGGAAACAGATGGCTGTGAAGCAGGCTGAGCCTCTTCTACCGGCGGGACATCGGCCATGGCTGTCGGCACGTCCGTGATCAATTCCGGCGACACGGCAGCGACGGAACGTAAGGTTTCCGCCACGGTTGCCACCCGCCCTACATCTCGCAGTTGCTGCCGTACAATGGCATTACCGTTATCGGAGAATGACCGATGCTGTCCATACGCGGGCAGAATCCACCCCCCCACGATCATCAACGCCGTTCCGCAGATGCTGACCGCTCTGTGCAATACCGGCTGTCGCATATTCATATTTCCTTCATTTCCAACGGCACCAGTGTATCACCCACTTTCAGGATGACCCGGTCCGCTTCAATTGACGAAACCTCCACACCGTTCGGATAGATATATCCCACACCGACCACTTCATCATCAATCACGGCAATCGATTTGGCTGCGTTTTTGGGGTCATAGACGATCGCCGTAACCTGTTTTTCCGCAAGGCTCGAAATAATTCGGTTCAGGTTGCTGACGGTGGGGGTACCACCTGAAAAATCCGGGGTTGTCCCTGCGCCCGTAACGCCACCACCCTGCTCCATATCCGGAAACCCGCTCATCGGGGTGATTTGTCCCACGAGCGGACGCATCGGATTTCGCTGAATGCGGACTTTGGCGTATTCCACCGGTTGTACGTCTACACTTCGCAATAATTCCTCAATGTTGATATTTTCCGCTTGTTCCAGCGATACTTTCTGCGCTGAATCCGATTTGCCCTTGGCCCCGGCCGCTGTGTTTCGGGGATTAGGTGGGGCGGCGGTTTTACCCGCAAAACCGAACTGATACACCAGCACTCCCACAAGGGCGACACAAAGAACCACCGCTATAATAATCTGTTTTTTATTCTGTTCGTTCATCGGGCCTGGCTCCTCGCGTTACCCGACTTGTCATCGCTTTTCTTCTCATCTCCCTGAGAATTTCGCTTTTCCTTACCGGAGTCTTCAGATTTCGACTCCGCGATAAAACGGAAAGTGCTCAAGGTAAAGGTGGCTGTTGACACCCCTTCTTTTTCTTCGCCGATGTCAATATCACTCAGTTTAAAATATCGTTTATCCCGTTCCAGCATATTAACGAAGGTGACGATGGGATGAAACTGACCTATTGCCGTGACCTTGTACGGAATGACTTCAATTTTCCGGTCCACCTTTGTCGGCAGCGTGGATAACTGAACACGCAATCCCAGTTCCGCTCCAAGCAGTTCGATCCGATTCAGCAGGGTTGGGATTTCCCGTTCTTCCGGAAGCCGCTGACGAAACCCCTCAACCAGTTTACGCATCTGGGTGGCTTCTTCCCGCAGTTGGGTGATGTTGGCCGCGATTTTCTTGGCCTCGTCCAATTCCTTCTGGATATCCGCAATGCGCTTGCGCTCCGCCTCGGCTTTCTGCTCAAAGAACCGATGGGCGAGACCGAAGTACAGCGCAGCCAAAACAACGGCGACTGCTATCACGCCGCCAACGAAAACCCAGTCTTTTTTTGTAATCTTGCCTTGTAAGAGGTCCAGCATCTTTTCAAGGCCTCATGGTATAACCCTGAACGGGTAGGGTTTACTGTTGAATGATGTATTCAAAGATGAACTTCCTTACGGCAAAACCATTGAAATCTGTGTCCTCGATCTTGGACGCGTAAAGCGAAAACTTGGAGGCGAAACGTTCATTTTCCGAGGTGTTCTGTGCCAATTGCGCGGTGCTGCTGACCCCGGATTCATTTTCCACCGCGTACCCGGTTACTTCCAGGATCGGTTTATCCACCTGTACTTTTTCCGTGGCCGGCTTTTTGGTTTTGGGGTCCATCATAGGCTCCCCTTTTTTGTCCATTTTGAGCCGTTCCTCGGTAAATTTCCGGGAAGTCAGTCGAATCCGCGCGTACCAGATATTGTCCGGGGTCAGGCGGACCAGTTCGGCCAGCCATTCCGACCACAGGGTCCGGTCTTTGAGAATATCCTGAATGACACCAATGCGCTCGCCAAAGGCTTTTTTTTCTTCGACCAGCTGGTTGTATTCCTTGACCACATCGGACAGTTGATTCAATTCCTGTTTTTTCCGGTCATACTGCTTGGTCAGTGACGCCACCGCTGCCATCTGCCCCACCGCATTGGAAGCGAGGTAGAAAATGACCAAGGCCAACAAGACCAGGCTTAACAAATGAGGCAGCGCCGACCGTTTTACCGGTCGCAATTCCTCAGGGATCAGGTTAATACGTATCACCGTTCATTCCTCACAGATCGGCCATGCCCCGGGCGGCAAGCCCGATAGCTACCATGAACTGCGGCGGATTCTGTAACAGGTCACCGATATGATCATTGGACCCCATCACCAAGGCGCTCATATCGGGTTTGGCCGTTTCCACATCATCAATGCCCAGTTCGTCCTGAATCAGCACGCGCAACAGCGGGAATCCGGCTATTCCGCCGGTGAGAATTATTCGATTCACCGGCTGTTCATACAGGTGATGTTCGTAGAAATCAAAGGAGCGCCGCACTTCGGTAATCATACGATCCAGAGGCCCCTGCAGTACCTCTTCCAGCGGACGCTGAATACCCAGACCAGAAATTCCACCTCCTGAAAGGGCACTCGGATCAAACGCCGACGCCCTTTCCACTTCAGGTTTTTGCGGCGTGAAACCAGATCCGCCATCCTGCATGAGCGAAGCCCCACTCGGCAGAACCGAATCCAACTCTTCGTCCAGCGGATCCAATAGGGATGCGTTGTTCCATGCGTCACTTTTATTGGAACCAGGGATCAGGGTTTTTGTGTCCAGTATTTCTGCCTCAGTCAACTCCACCGCCTCAGGTAGATCATCAGCCAGCGTGGGAGCTTCATGAACCGGTACCGACGCGAATTCCTCCAATTGCCGGAGCGCCGTGTCATAAGCGCAACGCCGGTCTTTGGCAATGGCCTGCACCATGTCTCTTACGCCCCAGTTAATCTCTCGGACGAAATTGGACACACTGTCTTTGATAAAGTGCAGGCTTGTTGCGGATGCGCCGATGTTCATTACCGCGACCGTTTCGCCTACCCGAAGAAAATCACAGGCTTCGGCCGCATCCGCCAGAGCAAGCGTATCCACGGTGAGGGCGCTGCAGGACACTTCCGCCGTCCTGAAAATCTGCAATAAATTTTGTACAACTTCCTGTTTGGCGGCTACCAGCAGAATTTTAATCTGGTTCTGGGTATCTCCTTTAATCTCATCCAGAACCGTCCAGTCGAGGTAGACCTCATTCAGGTCATAAGGGACGTTGCTTTTCGCTTCACGTATGACGACTTCGGACAACTGATCCTTGATCTTACCGGTGATCCGTGGATAACGGATTACCACAGACTGCCCCGGCAGCGCGCCTACCACATAGGACTTGCTCAGCGGCATGCCCCGCAGAGCTTCCCGAATAGCCTGAGCCTGAGCTCCGATGGGATCGTTGTTGACTTGGTCGCGGTCCACAATAAACTGAGCTGCATGCTCCACGCGCAGACGTCCCCCAGACTTTGCCATCAGCACAGCCTTAACAGAATGCGACCCCAAGTCAAGACCAATCGCGTATTTCGGCTTCCTGAAACCCAAGGCTTTCCACCTTCCGGCGTTGGGTGTTCTTTGTTTTTCGGGTGAACATCACCGTGGATACCGTCCACGCCATGAACGGCGTCCTTTTCGCACCATCAAACTTCACAGGATGCGTATCCTCTATACATTGTAGAAACTTCTATCGCATTTGTCAAGAATTTTCTTTGCCTTTTTCCATAATTTTTGAGATTTAATCTTACACCCGCCTGCAGACTTTGATTCCCTGTCAACAAAATCTCTATCATTTGAATTGAAGTGCAAAGGAATCGATGAAAAGGAGCATCGAATGAAACGGATAATGACCTTTGGCGGATGGGTAATGGTTCCGATTCTACTGACCTCAGCCGGCTTGGCTCAACCAGCCACTCAAACCACTCCACCCCCACCACCGCCAGCCACCACGATGGCCCCCGCAGAAACCCCAACTCCACCTCCTGCTGAAGGCGTGGAGACTCCCGCTGAAGGTACAACTGCACAGGGAAACGGCGATTATGTTATTCTCAAAACCGGAAAACAACTGAATAATATCTATATTATCCGCGTAACACCGCTGACGGTTGAGATCGGCTACAGTCCGGAAAGAGCGGATCTGAAAATCCTCCGAAAACAGATTCAGGAAATCCATCAGGCCGGAAAACTCCGACAGGCAGGGAATATGGAAAACCAACCGGCTCAGGAGGGCACAAATGCCTTTCCAGCCGCGGAACTGGACAGCACCTTTCACCAGAAACTGACCACTCCGTTGCCGGAAACACCCCTGACCTACGAAAATCAGGATATCATAAAGATTCTCTCCGAATTGGCGATAAAGGCTGACGTTTCCATTAAGATCGCGGATGAAGTCAGTCAGTTGCCCGTCGCTAAACGTCAGGTTAGCGTTACAGTCAACCGCGGGACCACTCTCGCCGAGTTCCTGCATCAGGAACTGAATAAGATCGCTCCAGATATCCAGGTTCAGTTCGCGTTTGATCATGTGGAAATCTCATTGCGGGACCAGCAATAAAAAGTTAAACGGACACGTCGGAACTCCTTCGTGTCCGTTTATTTTTTAGAACCGGTAAGATCAGTTACTCTTCTTCTTCCGGGTCATCCAGAGGAGGTTCCTCCTCAAGATCTTCGACATCCTCAACTACTGCCTCATCAAGCACTTCGACCGGCTCCACTTCATCATCGGTTTCTGCTAGAACCAGGCCCGCTTCTTCAGACAGTTCTTCCTCTTCGTCTTCCAGGTAATCCTCATCTATTTCTTCTTCAGCCTGATCTTCAAGTTCCTCATATTCCTCGTCTTCCAGCGGTACCTCGGAAACGCCGTCTTCCAAATCATATTCAGAGGACACAGGCACCACTCGTTTCTTTTCCCGCTTGGGCTTTTTTACCTTGGGCTTTTCCATGTTTTCCAGGGTTTTGGGATCAATAAGTTTCAAGGTTTCTCCCCCGCATTCCTTGTTGGGGCACTTGAACCCCAGTTTTTCCGCGCCCCAATCAATGAATTTTCGGTGACACTTCGGACAGTAATACTTTCCAGCCACGGTGGTTCTCCTTCTTCAAGCGCCAGCGGCACTAATGGGACGCAATTATATACAACCCGGCCGGTCAAGAAAAAACCGGGAACAGGCCATACTCCCAAGTGATGATATTCCGGAAATAGAATCTATAAACAGTGATGCCGGCGATTTGCATCGCCGGCATCCTGGAGGGTGAGGGTGTGTCGCTTTGAGGGGGAAAAGCGACACCAGGGCAAGAGATGAGGGCTTGAGAGGCGAGATGCCGGCAGGGGGCAACCGGCATCTCAAGGGTGAGGTGCTTTTGCTCTGAGGTGAATCAGAGCAGATACAGGGGGAACAAAGGAGGAGTCGGCTATTTTATGCGGCCGCACCGCAATAAGAACCTGATCAACGGTGTGCGCCGTCTGTCGTCTGAGGGAGATGCCGGCAGGGGGGGACCGGCATCTCCAGGTGAGGTGCATTGCTCTGAGGAGGGATCAGAGCATCACAGGGGGAAACCTAACTCCTGAACCCTAACCCTTTTTTCCAGGGTT
>Ga0308390_1000380_pt1 | contig 31983 bp, 38 predicted proteins | sample Hotspr2Sample149_FD_202358 | JGI IMG/M metagenome (GOLD analysis project Ga0308390, IMG submission 202358) | Hot spring phototrophic mat microbial communities from Mushroom Spring, Yellowstone National Park, Wyoming, United States - 20040719_149 ...
GCAATGTCGAACACCTAGGTGGACAAATGAATCGGCTACCCAATTACGGCATCCGATCCGATTATACGGCCCGAAATCAGCCGAACTTCTGGGATGATCGCTCCTGGAAGGATCAGTTCCAGAAGCCAGTCTATGAGTATGTCCGAAAACTTATGCTGGACGGCGGCTATCGGACTGTCCTCGACATCGGCACCGGTTCCGGCTACAAGTTGGTGACCATCCTAGGCCAGTTCGATACCATCGGTACCGAACTGCACCCTACCTATGAGCACCTTCGGCAAACCTATCCGGATCGGAAGTGGCTGCTTTCCGATTTATCGAAGCCCTGCCCGATCCAGGAAGTCGATATCGTGATGGCCGTCGACGTGATCGAGCACCTCCCGAATCCGGATCAGCTGCTGGATTACATTGCCACGATCCGTTGGAAAAAGCTAGTCCTTTCCACGCCGGATCGGGACCAGGCGCGGGGTCCAAACGACCTGGGACCTCCCCAAAACCCCTGCCATGCGAGGGAATGGTATGCCGAGGAGTTCCGCCGCTACGTTGCGCAGTGGTTCCCGGTTGGTTCGCTTCAGCATTGTGGTACTACCATGGTGTTAACCTGTGAACCGCCAAACCAATCGTCTTCGGGCACGCCAACGCAAACCGCTCTACCTAGCCGCATTTTTCTGATCGGCTATCCCGGCGATGTGGGCGGAGCAGGGACGGAATGCTGGCACACCTTGCTTTTGTGGCGCCGGTTTAACCTACAAGTCGTTTGCATACCTACCTGGGGCAATCCGTGTAACCTATGGCTTAATCGTGTTAATTTGTTAGGATACCCAACGATTACAACAACCCCTGATAAACTGGCTGATGTGCCAGGCTTAAAAGGTAGTATTGTGGTCAGTTTTTGCAACAGCCAATTTCTGGCCCATGTAGATCGCTTTCGAGACTTAGGTTGCCGGATTGTTTGGGCCGGTTGCATGTGTTGGCTGTTCGACGCCGAACGCCGCCATTATGAACGCCGTGGCCCGTTTGATGCCTATGTCTTTCAGAGCCAATATCAACTGGATGTATTGCGACCACCGTTGACGCAGTATGGCGTCCGGCCAGAGCAGATGCACCTAGTCCGGGCGGCGTTTATGACGGAAGAGTGGCCGTTCCGGCCTCGGCCTCATAAAAAAGGAGAGCCGCTTGTCGTAGGCCGTATCAGTCGACCGGCCCCGGATAAGTTTCATCCGAAAACCTGGTGGATTTATGAGAGGATTCCCCACCCGATACATGCTCGAATCATGGCCTGGGGGCCGGACGTCGAAAAGAAAATTGGTCCGCCACCTTCCTGGGCGGAAGTCTTGCCCAGCCGGGCGGAAACGGCGCAAGATTTTATCGGCAAACTGCACGTGATGCTGCAAGCCAATGGCGGCGCTCAGGAAAACTGGCCTCGAAGCGGCCTAGAGGCCATGGCAACCGGCGTGCCTCTAGTAGTGCCGAATAAATGGGGTTGGCGGGAAATGGTTCGGCACAGGTTTACTGGCTTTTTAGCCGACACAGAAGAGGAAATGGCCTACTATGCGGCCCGTCTGGCCTATGAGGAAGACCTTCGGCAATTCTTCGCACGCGCTGCCCGCAAACACCTGGTCGAAAACCTAGCCCGCCCCGAAACGGTCTGGGCCGCTTGGCAAAAGGTATTCCAGTTCTTTGGTAGGGGGGCGCTCTAGGTACGCGCTAAAGCTAGGCGGGTGGTAGGGGGGTGTCCGGGGCGGATGCTATTTTTTGTTTTGCCCCCCTTTCTCTGGCTATCGCCGCTACTCACGTTCATTTTCTCGTTTCCCCCCAACTAATTGTATAGGGGGCGGAAGCATCCCCTATATCTTGTATTACAGGACACTTGGGCGGGTGAAATACAATATATAGGGGGGGCGTCCTATGCCCCCCCTATATGTTGTATAGTCTGCCCGAAAATCCCCTCTTAGTTGCCGCAATTGTAAAATTTTTGTAAATTCCGCTAAAGGCGCTGGACGCCGCCCCCTCTAGACGCTATAATAGTGATGAACACAGAAAGAGGAAAACAAAAAAAAGGAAACAAGCGAGGAGCCAAGGCGGTCTTGGCTCGAAAGAAGTGTGGACCCCGTAAATAGGAGAGTTGTTATGACGCGAGCTCAAATCATGTCGCTGAAGGTCTTCGTGCGAGAGGCTGACCTCTCCCCGGCAGCCGCCCGGAAAATCCGCCGAGCGGCCTTTATCAACGGAGCGCAGGGCGCGCTCCGGCAGCTTCAGAAGGAACTGATCAAGGCGTCGAATGATCCTGTGTGGCGGTATAAAATGAGCCGGTTGCGGCCGGTATTCGATGAGCGCGGCTATCTCCTGTTTGTCGGGCCGAAATCTATCCGAGATTGGCTCGAGACCGAGGATGCGGGTCCTATAGGGCTCGTTGTTCGAGACTGGTACGAGCTCGAAGACGACTATATTAGTGTGCGGGAGTTCGATGAGTAAGCCCCACGCTGGAAAGGGCACCCCCTAGGGGGGAGACCCTCTAGGGGGTGCCCAGAGGGTCGCGTGTATCGATTCCGCAGTAAGCGTTGGGTCTAAGGAGACGATAATGAAAGGGCCTACGGGAACGAAATGGATTCAAGCGCAACTGCAACGGCTAAATCGGTGGTGCACAAAATGGCGGATCGCGATTGTGGTCCGCCGGGTGGAGGACGGCGTATACGATGTCACGTTATGGTCGTTGAAGGGGCGGTCGCTCACCATCCGAGTCACGACATGGGGCTATTTGGAATATGGGGTGGATATCTTGCTCCGCCCCGACCGTAACGAATGGCTCTATATCCAGCAATGGATACGGCAATATGGATTACGGCGCCCAAAATGGACGGCCGACGTCGCCCGGCAACTTGGCGCCCATATCGAGAAGGAGTTGCCGGGTTATGAGGTCTACTACGCCGATAAACCGTGGGGGCCGAGCCTCACGATCCGCAATGGTTATGAGACTGTCGCAACACTCGACGAGTTGGGTTTACGGGTGGAAGCGCGGTGTCCGATCACAACCCAACTGGCGTTACAACGCGTGATTCCGCGCGAATATCAACTCTAATATTGGGCTTGCGTTGTGAGAGGAGGAGTGTCCTGCGGACGTGCGAGACATATTGATTCAGTCAGTACCGGCGCAATATCAAACGGGATAGCGCTTTTAACCGAACGCCAGCCGGTTAGAGGCGCGGTAACGTGGTAGCTGGCACACAGGAGGTGTAGCTATGGGACAAGTTATCCGGATCGATTTAGAGCGTGACGATGCGTATGAGGTGTATTACGAGCCGTCCATGACGGACGAACTCCGTACCGTATTGACGGCGTTGCAAGAGCGCGGGTGGTCAGTTACCACCGACACCATTGATTCCGACGTGGAAATTACCGTTCTGCGTGAGCTAGCACTTGAAGAATGGCGGCTCGCCGCGTCGCTCAAGGGCGCTTCGAGCGCCTGGTTAGAGGCGATGGTAGCGGCCGCGCTCTGTGAACAGCAAATCGCTGCCGTGCAGGCGGCGGCAGCAGGTTGCGGCAACCTGCTGCGGGATTAGCGTTAATGCTGAACGGGTAGCGTTTATCCCTCTTTCCCCCTGCCCGGTTACACACAGCCGGGCAGGGGGGCGTGGAACGGAGGTCGTACTATGCGGTTCGCATGCCAATGGCAAGAGTTTATTTCCGCCGAAGCCGGTTTTTTGCCCTCGTACGACAATAAACCGGTGGTCGTTATAGCGTTTGGCGGAACCGAGGGGCCAGTCACGCAATTTGTGCTCTCGATCGCCGACGCTCAAACGCTAGTTGAGGATGTACTAGCGGCGTTAGCTCAACACGGTGATGAGCAAGCGCAACGTATTTTCGATCAGTATCGCTAGGAATGAGTCTCAATACATCGATTCGCTAGCCGTAAGCCGGCCGGGTAGCGAAAGTAAATGCTGTAGCCGGCGAAAGGAATTGTGGTATGCCGTTCAGCGATAAACCGTATACATGGCAGGAATTATGGACCAGTGCGCCCGATGGATACTATTATTCTATATCCTCGTTGGCGTGTGGGCGCAGCACATTGGAACGTTGGGTCGCGAAAGAGGGCAGGCGGCTCACACAGAGCGGATATCGCTCGTATGCGTCCTGTGCGCCACCAGAAGGACCCACTATACCACCGGCCATGAGCGACCTTCGGAGTGCTCGGCTATGGGAACTGAATGGCGAAACTGGCGGCGCGTGGTACCGCTGGCTGCCGCCATTGGAGTGGGATCCGGCTTGGGATAGTTGGGAGCCCGAACCACCACCGCCCAATACAGTGCGGCAGGGTTGGCAGCCTTGTAGTTATGGGTGGAATCAAAATCATCCAATCTCTTTTGCGCCAGAATATTCTAGTTTACTCTGCGCCTTATATGCCGCCTTGAACTTGAGGGGGCGATGGCGGGACAGGGAGCAGACGATTTGGCGCGAAGGCGAGGCGTGCGTCCTGTATGCGAGTAGGGTGTTTCAGTGTCCTTGGCCTCCTGCCGAGGCCCGCCTGCTTTACGAGGCAGCCCACGCCGAGGGTGATAAATATCTACAGAATTTAATGGCATACGCCTATTTCTGTCGCCGTGGCCGTTGGCTGGTTGCAGAACCCTATCTACGAGCTCACCCCGGTTGGTGGCGGAGGTATCGATATTGGGTGTGTCAGGAATAGTAAGATTCACATGGACGCGGTAGTGTAATGCGCCGATAACCTCTGTCTCATTATTTGATCGTGTGTTAGTATGGCGATACCCCCCATTTAGTCTTATCAGGCTGAATAGGGGGTATTTTTATTCATACCGCATAAAATTTGTAAAATTTGAAAAATTTTTCGCATGAATGTATATACCAATAGAGGGGAGGACGATAAATCATTATTAGGAGATTCGCAATGGAAACATCGGCATCTAATTTACCGTCACCGCTCGATACTATGCTTTTCGAGAAATTACGTCCGTTAGTCGAACAGTTCTGCCAGTCGCCACCCGGTTGCTTACCGTTACAATCGAACGATCGTGAAGATTTGAAACAAACGCTATGGCAGAGTGTCTGTGAACATGCATCACAAGATTTAAGTGACGATGAATGGCGTCGACTATTTAATCGAGTGCGACAACAGTGGTGGAGACAAAATCAGCGCTGGCAAAATCAACACAATCTTCAAGCCGAGTTTCCGGATTCGACGACGCCATGGCGATCTCCAGGCCAACCGTGGCCTCCCGAAATTATTTTGGGTGAACCGGACCACATCTATCATGCACAGACGGAATATTTAACAAGTCATTTACTAGCCGACTTCCGCCGGTCGCCTGTATTGTATTATAAAAAGAAATTAGGATTGATCAAAGATGAGGAAAAGCCGGCTTATCTCATTGGGCGTGCTCTACATACATTGGTATTAGAGGGTTTACATGTTTTTGAGAATCAATACGCTGTCGGGGGACCAATCAATCCGAAGACCGGCGAGGTCTACGGGCCGACAACCAAAACGTTTTTAGAGTGGGCGGCGGCTCAAGGGAAACCGGTCTTAACGTTTCAGCAGCATGATCTAGTTCAACGCATGGCCGAAGGTGTGTGGAATCACGCCTATGCGTGCGACTTGTTAACTAATGGCGCACCAGAAGCCGTCGTGCGTTCTGAATATTGTCATGTACCAGTCCAAATCCGAATCGACTGGCTCAATTTGGACCGGGGCATTGTGGAATTAAAAACTTGCGATAATTTGGACTGGTTTGAAGCAGATGCCCGGCGTTTTCAGTATATTTATCAGGTTGCATTTTATCACGCCGTGTTGTTACAATCGGTTTCCTGTTTAGCGAATCGCGCTTTAGCAGTCTATTTGATTGCGATCGAAAAACAAGAGCCATATAGATGTGGCGTCTGGTTGGTTCATCCCCACATTTTACAGGCGGCGCGCCGCGAAAATGAGGCGGCGATCGAGCGTTTGCGTCAATGTATGGCTACCAATATTTGGCCCAGTGGTTACGAAAAGTGTCGCGTTTTTGATGCTCTCTAGTTATAGGAGAAAAATGTATGCCTTTACCTGGTCCGGTTATTAGTCAACCTCACTTACGGGCGCCTAAGGGAATCGTGTATTCATCGCCGGGCGCCGGAAAAACTACGTTCGGCGCTTCGGCTGATAAGCCGATTATTATTGATTGTGAAAACGGGGCCGCTCATGTCCGATGTGCCCGGACTCCTTATTTAGCCACGTGGAGAGAAATCCAGCCATGGCTCGATGCGCTGGCGGCAGGTGGCCATGAGTATCAGACGGTTGTGATTGATTCGGTCGATTGGTTGCTCCGCCGGATAGAGGAACAAGTCGCTGGCGTTGATGGAACACCGACCGGTATGCAACAAACGCTAAATCGTTCACATGGCGGTTATGGCAACGGTAGGCAGGTGTTAAAAAATTATGTGTATCAGTATTTACTACCAACGTTAGATCGATTAGTGAATCAAGGTGTTGCAGTACTTTTGCTGGCCCACGCAACCCGTCGTACTATTACCACCATCGATGGTATTGAAATCGAGAAATCCGCGCCGGAAATTCATCCGGACTTGGCGAATACAATCATCGAATGGTCGGATTTTGTAGGCGCGATTCGTTTGGTAGGACATGAGCGCGAGTTGATACTTCACGAAACGCCTCAACTGGTGGCGAAAAACCGATACGGCATTTCCGAGATTTTACCACTTTCGTGGTCAGCGTTTATTGGAGCGATCAGTCAACACAACCAACCGAAAGGAGTGAAGCATGGTACATCTCGGTAATTTTGATGCGTCGCTAATTGAGCCGCTTGCGCCATTTGAACCACTTCCGCCAGGTCGTTATTTGGCGATGATCACAGCTTCGGATTTAAAGCCGAATAAAGCTGGTACCGGGAATTTTTTGGAATTGGTCTTTACGATTATCGAAGGCGAATATAAGGGGCGGCAGCTCTGGGTACGTCTCAACGTCGATCACCCGAATCCACTCGCCGTCAAAATGGCGCAAGCTGAATTGGCGGCTATCTGTCGAGCGGTAGGAGTGTTACAGCCGAGGGATTCAGTCGAGCTCCACAACTTACCGCTCGTTATTAAGGTCGCCTATCAGCAGCGACCCGAGACTGGTGAGTTAGTTAACGTCATAAAAGGATACGAGAAGCGCGAAATATTACCTGTTGCTCCACCGCCCGCCCCCCCTACCACCCCACCGTGGAGGAGACCGTAATGGGAGCAAAATCTCGTCGGAAAGGGTGCCGCGGCGAGCGGGAAGCGGCCGCAGAAATTGCGCGTCTTTTTCACGTCGAGGCATATCGGGGGCGCCAGTATTGTGGTGTGCCGGAAGCGCCGGATATCCGGACGGCCATTCCGGGCGTACATTTTGAGGTCAAACGAGTCGAGAAGCTTCAAATTTATCCCTCTATAGACCAAGCTTCTCAAGACGCTGGTGAAAATATTCCAGTCGTCCTGTATCGAAGTAACCTTCGGCCATGGCTAGCAATTGTGCGTCTAGAAGATTTACCTCGATTGGCTGTCCAGTTATATTTAACACTCGCACAGCACTGAAAATTCCTCATGGCAAAAAGTGGCAGCAAAACTCTCTTGGTGTTTGGGGACGTCCATATCCCCTTTCATCATCCCGTCGCTCTGGAAGTATTTTGTCGAGCGGCCGAACGGATCCGGCCAGATTTGATTATTTGTTTAGGCGATTTACTTGATTGTAGTCAATTCAGTCCCTACCCGCCCGTTTGGGGCGCTCCGCAAACCGAATACATTGATGATTTGAATACCGCCTGTACATTACTAGATCGGCTGCAAGCGACCTGTCGACACCTAGTATTGTTAGAGGGCAATCATGAATATCGGTTGGATCGTTGGGCAGCCGCTACGTCCGAGGGGCGGGGAGCGTATTCTATGTTAGCTCCACGAATTCGGTTAACAGAGGGACGCAAATGCCAATATATTCCGTATGGGTCAGCGAACGGTCGGTATCCCTATTACCGAATCAACACAAGGATTGTAGCGGTACACGGGTGGTCATATGCGCGACACGCTACAAAAAATCATCTTCTGATGAGTCAGGGGAAAAGCGTTATTCACGGGCATACACATTCAGCCGACGCGGCAATTATGCAAAACATCTGGACACCTAGTCGGATTATCGAAGCTCGAAGCGCCGGTTGTCTTTGTCAGTTAGTACCACTGTGGGGAACGGGCCGGCCAGTTCAGTGGGTGCACGCGTTTATTTTGGGTTATTTAGGCCGCCGGAGCGATACGCTATATACGGTGCCGATTTTAGGTAACCGTTGTATCCTACCAGACGGCTCGGAAATTCAGGCAACGTAATCTTTTTGCGAAAGGAGATTATGCTGTGGTTACCAATCATGAACATCCCGGTTACGATTCCAGCCAATTTATGTCGCGATTCAAAAGCTGGTTAGAGGATATACTCGATCAAAAACAATATGTTGCACAATTGCAGGAGGAACTGGAGGTATTGCGAGAAGCCGTGCGTGACAAAAAGGAAGAATTGCGGGCTGCTGAACACCGGTTATTTGTGCTGCTTGAAGAAGTTGGGCAACAGCGGCTGCCATTTAACGGTTGCTTCCCAGCGACCGAATTTCCTGAAGCGAAAAACGCGCAATTTCCACCCGATATTTCTAGACGGGAAGATTCTTCCAGCGATGCCATATATGATTCGCCGGGCACATAAAGGGTTAGAGGGGTTAGCGTCTCGATGAGTCTTCGCCCATATCAACAGGCGGCCGTCCAGGCAGTTTATCATCACTTGCAAACACGAGACGACAATCCAGTTGTTGTTCTACCGACAGCGGCCGGGAAAAGCTGGGTGATCGCTCAATTAGTTACCGATACCGTATGCCGTTGGCAAGGTCGGGTTTTAGTCCTCGCACACGTGAAAGAGTTATTGGAACAAAACGCTGAAAAGATTCAGCGGTTGTGCCCACACGTCTCTATCGGACTATATTCAGCTGGTTTGAATCGCCGGGATACCGATACACCAGTCCTTATTGCTGGTATTCAATCGGTGTATAAAAAGGCTTATGAGCTAGGGGCATTTGACTTAGTAATCGTCGACGAGGCTCATCTGATTCCGCCCGATAGTGACAGCATGTATCAAATGCTATTGGCGGCGCTTAAAGAGAACCAACCTTATTTACGCGTGGTAGGACTCACGGCCACGCCGTTTCGGTTAACAAGTGGACCAATTTGTACGCCAGATGGCATTCTGAATCATATTTGTTACGAAATTAGTATTCGGGAATTGATTCGTGATGGTTACTTGTGTCCACTCATCACCAAAACGAGCGCGCAGAAAGTGGATTTTCAATCGCTTCGTGTGCACGCTGGAGAATTTATTGCAACGGAAGTCGAACAGCTGATGGACGAGGATTGGCTGGTTGCGGCTGCCTGCAAAGAAATTCTTATGTATACTCACGACCGGCGAAGCGTATTAGTATTTGCGTCTGGTCGGCAACATGGACAACACGTAGCAAAAATATTGAGAGAATTATCCGGGCAAGATATCGGGTTTATTGATAGCCAGACGCCGAGTGCTGAACGCGCCGAATTGATTGCGCGATTTCGATATGAGACGGCACGCCAAACCCTTTTTGAGCAACCACTCCAACCACTAAAATTTCTGGTGAATGTAAACGTCTTAACGACTGGATTCGATGCGCCGAATATTGATTGCGTCGCAATTTTGCGGCCTACAATGTCGCCGGGCCTCTGGTACCAAATGGTAGGCCGCGGATTCCGCACTTATCCCGGTAAACAAAATTGTTTGATTCTCGATTTTGGAGGCAACGCTTTACGGCATGGACCGGTAGACTGTTTAATACTACCACGTGCGCCCGGTCGGGGTGTAGGGGAAGCGTCTGCTAAAGAATGTCCGCAGTGTCATACAGTGATCGCGCTTGGTTACGCAGCCTGTCCGGATTGCGGCTATCAGTTTCCACCGCCAGAACGCAAACGCCATACCGCGTCGGCTAGTAGTATTGAGGTACTGTCCGGGCAAGTGAGTGAAACTGAATATGAAGTTTTGGACATTCGGTATGGCGTCTATCAAAAAAGAAATGCGCCGCCGGGCGCCCCGAATACAATGCGTGTCGAGTATAAGATCGCGAATTCGACTTGGATTTCCGAATGGATTTGTTTCGAGCATACGGGCTATCCGCGCTGGAAAGCCGAACAGTGGTGGAAGCAGCGCTCACCCGATCCGGTACCGGATACCGCACAGCGCGCTGTTGAAATTGCGCAAGGTGGTGGGTTAGCATATACGAAAAAAATTCGTGTTCGTTATATCGCTGGTGAAAAATACGAACGGATCGTAGGTTATCAACTCGGCCCAATGCCGGAACCAGTACCTGTAGGGGACACGATAGACGATTTGTCCGATATTCCGTTTTGAGGAGTCCTGAGATGAACGAATTTCAACCCGATGTGATTGGGGATATTAGTTTCGTACCGCAAGAAGAGTTAACTCGTTTTCCAACAGGTGCCGTACGCGGAACGGATGCGAACAATGAGCGCTGGGATTTGATTACGCCAATCGGTCTGCGCCGTTTGGCCGAGACGTGCGCCGAAGGAGCGCGTAAGTACGGTGATCATAACTGGCTGAAGGGAATACCGGCTAGCGTTATGCTAAATCATGCTATTCGACATATCTATTTGTATCTAGCTGGCGATACAAAAGAAGACCATCTTGCCCACGCCGCTTGGAATATTTTGGGCGTTTGTCATTTCGAGGAAGTTATGCCTGAAATGATCGATATTCCGACTCGAAAGTAATTGCGCCATGACTGCGTCACTGTTGGACGCTGCCCTCTATTATGCTGAATTGGGATATCCGGTTTTTCCTTGCCGGCCCGGCGAGAAACAGCCGCTGACGCAGCATGGTTTTTTAGACGCCACGACGGATCCAGTACAAATCCAAGCGTGGTGGAGCCGTTGGCCGGAAGCCAATGTAGCCATTTCCACCTCTGGCTTATTGGTTATCGATGTGGACATTCAGGCGGCTGGCTGGCCTTCCGATCCGGAGCGCGCCGCACAGCTGGCTGAAGCAGGCGCAATATCCTTAACGCCTAGAGGGGGGCGGCACTACCTGTTCCGTCGACCGCCCGGCAAGACGTGGCGTTGTTCGGTTGACCGATTGGCGCCCGGCGTCGATATTCGGACGGACGGCGGGTATATTTTAGTACCGCCTTCGCAGACTGGCAAGCGATTGTATGGTTGGGTGCCTGGTCTGGAGCTTAATAAACCCGTCGAAGGGCTACCCGAACCCCCTACATGGTTAGTAACGCTTTTAGACGCGCCCGAGACGCCCAGTCCATTTTCCAATACCGATGGATTTTCGGTGCCAGAGGGGCAACGGAATAACACGCTGACGCGGTTGGCCGGCACAATGCGTCGGGCCGGTATGACGAAGGCCGAGATTTTAGCGGCTTTACGACAAGTCAATACCGACCGGTGCCGCCCGCCCCTACCACCCGCCGAGGTCGAACGGATCGCTCAGAGCGTCGCCCGTTACGAACCAAATCAAGCGGCCACTATTCTCGTTCACGGATTGGAAGCGCAGTTGTCCTCCGGCCCGAACGGTATACGTTTCGTCGGGATTTCGTCCGCCGAGTTGGCGGCAGCCCAATATACGTTAGAGTATCTAGTCGATAATATTTTAGTTCGTGGACAGCCAGGTATTATGGCCGGTCCGCGGAAAACACTCAAAACAAGTCTTCTGATCGATCTCGCTTTATCCTTGGCCGAAGGGGGTTTGTTTGTAGGGCGATTCAACGTTTTGGCGCCTGTGCGCGTGGGGATAATGTCCGGAGAATCCGGAGCGGCCACAATACAGGAGACGGCACTACGGATTGCGGCCGCAAAAGGGCGCTCTCTTACCGAATACGAAAATGTGATTTGGTGTTTCGAGGTGCCGCAGTTAGGCCACGCCTTTCATATGGTGGCACTGGAGGATTTTATCGTAGAGAATCGACTAGACGTATTGATTCTCGATCCGACGTATTTAATGATGTTAGGATTGGGCGAGGGCGCCAGCAATTTATTTATCGTGGGTCGGTTTTTGAAATCGCTTAGCGCATTAACACAGAATACAGGCTGCACGCCTCTTCTGTGTCATCACCTGCGGAAAACTCGAGTCGAACCCTATGAACCACCCGAATTGGACGATATTGCGTGGGCTGGATTTCAGGAATTCGTTCGTCAGTGGATTCTCGTTGGGCGAAGGAAAAAATATTTACCAGTCGACGAAGGTTATCACCGGCTTTGGTTGAACATAGGTGGTTCGGCCGGCCATGGTGGTTTGTGGGGGCTTGATGTTGATGAAGGAACTCGGCAGCAGCCAACCGGTAGGCGTTGGGAGGTTACGGTCTTAACGGCTCAAGAGGTATATCTGGCCGATCAGGAGTCACAGCGGCGTAGAAAACATAGCACTTGGCAGGGGTTTTAAGAGGCTCGCTATACGTTTTAGCCGTCGTTATAGCGATTATTAGGAAAAAAGTGATTTGGATTTCATTTATCGATAGTTTTCGTTAGCTCACGCTATTAGGCGTGAAAAGCAGGATAACGGTTTAGCTCCGGGTTGGAGGGGCGGTAGGGGGATCGATAACTTGCCCGGATTGGGTAGACCGGCCCCTTAACAACCCGGCTATACGCTATAGCCGTCGCCAGAGCGATAGTCGGGATACAAGGTGATTCGGATTTCACGAAATAATCAAAATCGTTTGCTAACGTTTATGTGCGATGTTTTCGTTGTCGGCCAAATGGATCGGACCATGGTAGGGGGGCAATGACCTGTGGGGGATACACTGCTCCCCCCTCCGTTTAGGGGGCGCCTAGATAAGTAAAATCGCGTATATATATAAATAATTTTTATATTTATTAATTATATTTATATATATTTATTTATTTACTTATTTATTTATTTACTTATTTCCCCCCAGCTCTCAGCTCTCTTAAAAGAGCTGGAGCTGGGGGGGAAAGTGAAACAGGAAAATAAAAAATAAAAATAAAAAAATAATTTAAAAAATAAAAAATACTAAAATAAGTATATATTATGGGAGGATCTAAATATGCAAGTTACTTGGTTACCAATACAGGATATTACACCTTATAAATTTTCGCCTAATATAAGTGAACAAATTATAGACGCTATTGTATTGTTTATACAGAATTTTGGTTTTAAGCAACCTGTTGTTGTTGATTCACAGAAAAATTTAGTTACTGGTTTCGTATACTGGAAAGCAGCTCAAAAACTTAATTTACTCGAAATTCCCGCCTGCATTCTAACAGATATATCCGATAGTGAATTACAACAGTTGAGACAGGAGGACAGCCAGAAAAATGTGTTAGTCGAATTATGGCACGAATTACTGCCTCTTGAACAGATGGTGCTGAAAGAAATTTTACAGCAGTTAAATTTAACTGATCAGCTTAGTCAACTCGAAATTTCACAAACTAATAGTCGAAAACAAACAAGCTCTCCGAAACGAAGATACACACCCCTAATCCGGGGATTGGTTTATCAGCCGCGGATGACTGAGGCGCCCTCAATTCAGGACCTATATGACGATACCGAGTTGAAACTCTTGTTAGCGAAAATTGATACTTGTTCACTTTCGCCAGAATTAGCTTATTTTTTTCGTCTAGCGGCACATCGATTCGTAAGGTTTCGTTTCGATTTGATTGCGGAATATTACGCCCACGCAGACGAGAAGATTCAGAGGTTGATGCGCGAATTGATTTTAGTGATTGTAGATTCTAACGACGCGATTACGCGAAACGTCTTACGATTAAGCCAAGAGTTAATTGATCTCATCCTAGAAACAGAAACCAGCAACATGAAAAAGGAAGCCGACTCATGTCTACTATCCCCACCGAACGAAGAGCTGGAGTCTTGATTCTTTCTTATCGGCGAGCAGGGAAAATTAGAACACTAAAAGCACTGCAACAAATCAAATGGACTGGACCAGTTTATATTGTCGTATCGAGTGATGACGAGCAATTGCCTCAATACCGTGAACTGTATCCTAACCTCTATGTGTTTGATCGGCAGGCAGTACAATGTGATTATTACGATAATCTCCCCCCCACCGGTCCTTTAGCTGCCCGAAACAAGGCTTGGGATATCGCGCAGGATTTAGGCTGGACGCACTTTGTGGTGTTGGATGATGATTATAAGCATTTTCAAATCTACTCTTTGTGGCCCGGCAACCCGAATCACCATGGCGTGATTCGTTGGGTACCGGAAGGTTGGGGGGATCGCCTATTTCATCGGATGTGGGATTTTCTGGACAATACGCCAAAAGTCTTGTGTATCACGTTTTCGCAGACAGGCGACGCAAATCCACAAACGCGACGAAAAATAATGCAGACATTTTTCTTACGGACGGATCGACGGTTTGAGTTTGTGGCCCGACTAAATGACGATGTTACGACATATTATGACCTTGGGCTTCGCGGCGAGGTAGTGATTCAGATTCCAGCTATTATGATATATCAAGGCTGCACGCAATCACAGCCGGGTGGATTAACGGAAGAGTATTTACGTTATGGCACCTACGCAAAATCGATGTATACTGTTCTCCGCTGGCCGGCACATTGTAAGGTAGCGTATTTACCACAGGTAGGGCGCGTGCATCATCATATTGTTAGGTATCCGTATCCCTGTATTATTCGGGAACCGAACGCTCCGGATATAGACGCATTAGATTTGGGTATGAACTGTATATCGATGAGTGTGGAGGAAAAAGAATGATTTATTTGGCGAGCCCGTATTCACATCCCGATCCGGCAGTACGGCAGAAAAGGTTTGAGGCCGTCTGTCAGGTGGCAGCCGACTTGATTCGCCAAGGTTATATTGTTTTTTCTCCGATTGCGCATAGTCATGTAATCGCTCAACATGGGTTGCCAACCAATTGGGAATTTTGGGAGGAACAGGACCGACAGTTTATCGCCGCCTGCGATCAAGTTTGGGTGTTAATGATAGACGGCTGGGAACAAAGCCGTGGAATTCATGCCGAACTCACTCTCGCAAAACAACTGGGGAAACCTATCCGATTTTTGCCGGGACCAAAAATTGAATGATATCGTCTCGCGTAAGTCAGCATAACACTAGAGCCGCCCTGTGTTCTGCTGGTGGGGGTTTTATGAAAAAATTTACGAAAATTCACGAAAATTTTTCAAAATCTGTATATATAGATAGAGGGATATGGTTTTCTGGGCAGCCCCCAACGCTCGTTCATGGAGGAACTGGCGTCTAGCCATGAGGGCTGGGGGCTGCCCTGCCCTCTTTATCCGACCGCGAAGAAAGGACACATAATGGATTTGGAACAGATGGCACAAGAGCTTAAGTTAGCAGTCCAAGACGCCTGTAAAACAGGGACGCTACGAATCGGTATCAGTTTAGCAATAGCGGAAACGCTATTGGAAATTTTACAAGAGTTAGTTCAAGAATCGACTGAGATTGTCTATGGTTATGCGTTTGAGAAAGCGAATACTAAATACGGGCCCTAAAAGAACTCTTTGTCGAGAAAGGTGACAAAATGAATCTTATTGAACGAGCTCGACAACTCAAAGCCGTAGTACGCGACGCGATCGAAGACGAAGCGCTAACGCTACAGGATACGTTAGAGGTGATTTGGATTTTAACGAAACTTTTACAGGAGTTGGCTGGGGAAGCTGAACGGATTGCGTATCGAGAGTGCGTTGAGAAAACCGTCGATACTCAATAGGAGTCTTTTTTATGGCGCAAACTATTTGGCAGCGCTATTTTCAAAGTCAATATGATGCCGCTATGATCGATCCGGATATGCGAATCGCGCGTCCGGTTTGGATTACCTGTGGAGTCGATCCGCATTGTCGAGCTGGTTATGCGCTGGAATGGCCGAGTCGTTGCCCACATTGTAAAAAATCACTTATAATTGATGGCGGCAGCCCACTTGAATACGATATCGTATTGGTAATTGCCGAAGAGCGTTTGCCGGTGATACCGTGTCCATATTGTAAAAGAGATATTCCAACACAGCGCGCAACACAGGATAGCGTGGAGCGCTGGAACGATTGGCAATTCACTCAAATTTGGGTCGCGTATTCGGATGGCGATAGGCTTCGAGTCACGAAATGGGACGTGTAGCGTTCTTTCACGGAAAGGCTAAATCATGAAACACCAAATCAGTTATTGGCTTACCGGTCTTGGGATTTTGTTAGCGTTTAGTTTAGAGCGTTTCGTTGTTGCCCAGTGTGATAGTGGGGGGTGCCGTGCGCCCATACAAACGCCCAGTATCCAAGGCATGAATACTATACCGCCCAGTCTGGCGGTATGCCGAATTGAAGTGGGAACCGGCCCAGTGAAATCGATCGGTACTGGCATGGCCGTTTCGAGTAATGGCCAACAGACTGCAATCTTAACAGCGCGTCATGTGGCGGGGCGAGTTGGTTTGCCGGCTGCAGCGATGTTTCCAGACGGGACACGATTGGAAGGACGGACGTCCGTGTTGTGTCATGAAGCAGACGTTGCGATTATCGTAGCCGAAGGCCGTGCGCCACAATTAATTTTGATTGCATCCGAAACCCCGGCTATGGGTACACTAGTCGCGTATGGAGGATTTGATGGTGGCCGAGGCTGGCAACACCGAATGGGGCGATTGGTCCGGCAAACACTGACTGGTGATTGGGTGATTACCGGTCCTGCGCGGGGAGGGGATAGCGGTGGACCGGTGTGGACGGCCGCTGGTTTGGTCGGCGTGATTTGGGGTACCGACGGACAGGAAACGTTGTGTACAAGTTTACCGCAACTGGTGAATTTTTTTGAATCGAAACGCTATATTTTTCCATGGAACGCATGGTTGGAGGACCGGAAGGACGCTCGACAACACGGGCAGATATCACCTCCACAGCCAATGCCTCATACTCCGCTTCCTCCAAGCCAGCCGTCTGGACCGAATCCGCCAGTCGTGTTTCCACAACCCTCTATGGTGCTTCCGGTAGAGTTCGTACAGCGACTCGCTGTTCTCGAATCGAAACTAGCGGCGTTGGAAGTAAAAATTGGCCAATTGGAGGGCACGGTTACCGGCTTGGCAACACAGAGCGGCTCGGCGGCAGAAAAAGCCGCCGGTGCCGCTAATCTCGCAGAAGAAGCCAAACGCCACGTTGAGGCAGTAGGCATCACGCTGTTAGGACAAGTGAAAAATTATATCCTTGGTTTACTCCCGATTGGTTGGGGAGTACCGATTGTTGTTGTAGTATTTGTTGCTGCTTTTCTTATTTGGCGAGATGTTCACAACCGAAAGAAAACCGGTGATCCGCTAGAAATCGAAAAACTGTTCCAGCGTTTAGCAGCTAAAACGCCAACACCTATTGACGACTGGTTGGTCGATAAACTTAGTAAAGCCTTGGACCTGGTCCTACCACGGCCAGCGTCTAGGGAATCTAGCACGTCTGGGAAGAAAGGAAAATCGGTATGACGCCGACGAGGGAATGTGAGCGCGATGTACCACGGCCAGGCTGTCTCGAACAGTTTCAACAGCTGGATACTCGGTTAGCGGATATTCAGATCGGGATTGCGGAAATCCGTGCGATTTATACCGAATACCAGCGTCGCTTGGAGCGTTTGGAGCGCACGTTATATGGAAATGGTTTGACGGGATTGTGCACAAAAGTTTCAGCTATTCTATGGGTTGTGAGCGGTGTGGCGGGGTTTACGGTATTGTTGGCGGCACAGACGATTGCCGCTATGTTTGGGGCGAGGGGGTGAACACCGGGACGCGATTGTAAGGATTAGGCGGATGGTGAAGAAACGGACAGCGCGCCCCCCGAACGTGGGGAGGGGGGTCGAAAAAATCCGTCCGACGACCGTAAACCACGTGCGTACCCCAGGCGCGCGAAACGGTGTGTCAGGGGCCCCCCAGGCAGGATTAGAGCAATTGGCTGAAGGTCTGTTAGCGGTTTTGTTCGATGAGTTCGAGAAATTGAAACAGGAGTCTTTTACTATCGTCGATAAAGGTCGCGTCCGCGCCAATCCCCGTATTAGGGGATTCGTGCAGCTCTTTACAGCCTTACGGCCATACGCGAAGCTTTTGAGTAAACGGGGCGAGGAATTGGTGGGGATTTTAGACGCAGCGGTTGCGCGATGGAGCGAACAAAGCGGATAACCGTATGCGCTCGGTGTCGGGGGTTGCGGAAGGTAGGGGAATCCTGTCCGTGTTACCGGCGTCCACGTTCCTATTCGCAGCGCCCTCTGGCCTCTGAAAGAGGATATGACGGGGCGTGGAGACGGCTTCGGAATCAGTTTTTGAAAACATACCCTTGGTGTATGGTATGCGGGGCGAAAGCACAGATTGTGCATCACCGGAAACCAGTCGAAGGGCGGCTGGATTTGGAGCGGTTGAGTTGGGAAAACCTGCAGTCATTATGCCGCCGATGTCATGCGCGAATACATACGGACCGTTGACCGTTGGGCCAAGCAGGTAGTGGAAGGGCGGGTTCTTACCTGCCGGCCCGTGCAGCTAGCGTGTCAGCGACACTTAACGTTATGGAATCGACAGGATATTGACCGTAGATTAGATGAAGTCCAGCGAGCGTTTGGTTTTATTGAGGCGTTAAGACATTCAGTGGGGTTGCATGCCGGGCGTCGATTTCAATTGGCGCTATGGCAACAAATGATTGTGGCCGATTTATTCGGTCTGTATCAAGATGGCAAGCGGTTGTTCCGGCGGGCGTTTATTTCATTGCCTCGGAAAAATGGGAAAACGACATTTGCGTCAGCTATCGCATTGAAATTGTTAGTCGCGGATAGTGAACTTGGTCCACAGGTGCTGTTGGCCGGCGCATCACGGGAACAAGCCAGAATTGCGCTTCAGTCGGCTAAAAACATGATTCTGGCTACAGAAGTGCTTCGAGATCGCTTAGCGATTAAGCGTACTAGTATCGAATGCGAGGCAAATGGCGGATTGATTTTGGCACTATCAGGAGAAGACCGTTACGCATTTGGTTATCATGCTTCCGGTGCGGTCGTTGATGAGCTTCATGCTCATCATGACCGCTCCCTTTGGGATGTAGTGGACACATCGACCGTTGGGCGCGTGCAGCCTTTGGTGTTAGTTATTTCAACTGCCGGAGAGGATGTCGGCCAGATTTATCAGCAGTTGCGGGCTTACTCGGAAGACGTGTTGGTAGGCGAAAAAGAGGACGACCGCTGGTATGCTTTTATTGCGGCGGCTGATTCGGGCGATTCATGGGATATGCCAACAACTTGGGCAAAAGCGAATCCGAATTTAGGGTTAACAGTACAAGAGGAGGAATTGGCAGCTATTGCTAGGCGTGCGGCTGGAAGTCCGTTGGCGCAATTAACGTTTCGGCGGCTTCATTTGAATGAAATGCTTGGTGATTGCGGCCAATGGATACCACTGGAAGTGTGGCGTGAACAGGCGTTACAGCAACCGCCTGTTCCTCCAAGCAGTGAAGCAACCATTGGTTTGGATTTAGCCAGTCACGTGGATTTAGCGGCTGCCGTCGAGGCGCGCCGATGTGGTGATGGATATTGGATAACTTATCATGCATGGGCCAGTGGGCGGGCGATGCGTGAAAGCGTGGCGGCTAGACAGCTTCAGCGCGCTCACGCCTTGGGGATGTTGGAGGCCTCGATGGCCGACACTATTGATTTTTCGTCCATTCGTGCTTGGCTTCGCTTGGCCAGAGAGCGTGGCGCTCGGTGGCTTGTGGCGGATCCAGCCGGCGCTATGCATTTATTGGCTGAGGTTGTGGCCGATGGTTGGCCGCAAGAACAGGTGATCGAGTATCCACAATCAGCTGCTTATATGGACCCTTTGATTCGGCGGGTCCAAACGCTGGCTATGGAGAAAAAGCTTTGGCATCAAGCTTCGCCGTTATGGGATTTATGCCTTGGAAACGTTCGAGTAAGGCAGGACGCGAGGGGCAGGGCGTATTTCCATAAGGGACGGAGCGAGGGGCCTATTGATTTGGCTGTCGCCTTGACATTAGCGGTCGGTTGGGAACCGCCCGTGGAATCGGCTGTGAAACCCTGGGTCGAGGTGTTGTGAATATGTGGACTTGGGTACAGAAATTGATAGAGCGTATCCACGCGCAATTTATTGGAGGGCGGCAGCGGACTCGATTCGACGTGTTGATACAAGGGCTTGGAGATACGATTACCAGTCCGGACGCGGCGCTTCAGATACCAGCGGTCTGGCGAGCGGTATATTTGATTGCGTCGAGTGTGGCACAGATTCCACTACATTTGTATCGGCAGGGCGAATCACGCGAGAGGGTGGATCGTTCACCATATTTAAGTGTCCTACAGGCGCCCTCTCCAGGGATTACGCAATATACGTTTCGTAGAACTTTAACGGCGCATGCAGTTTTAACCGGAAATGGTTACGCGTGGGTTCGTTGGCGGCAGGCTGCCCCAACACAACTGGTAATTTTAGATCCAGTTAGTACTGCGGCACAAGAGCAAAATGGGAAATTGTTCTGGAAAACACAATTGGAAAATAAACAGGTTCTGATTCCTGACGATGAAATTCTGCATGTGGTAGGGTTGTCGTGGGATGGCTTATCGGGCATATCCTGCGTGGAGAAGTTTGGTGCAGCGTTTCATTTGGCGCAGTGTCTTTTAGATCACGCACGCGGATTTTTCCAGCGGGGCACAATGCTGAGCGGCTGGCTTAAAGTGGCGCGGCCACTGTCGGTGGAGGAGAGGACTGAATTGCAGAAAGCGTTCCGCGACGCTTTTGCTGGCGCTCAGCAATCATGGCAGGTGCCGGTTCTGGGTGGGGGCGTCGAGTGGGAATCGGCGACCGTCGACCCGGACAAGGCGCAATTGCCTGAGTTACACCTTTCGACTATCCGTGATATTGCTGCCGTGTTTGGTTTGCCTCCACACAAACTGGGCGATCCAACACGAACAAGTTACGCTAGTTTAGAGCAGGAAAATCTCGATTACTTGATGTTCAGTTTAGAGAGTTGGCTAGCTGCGTGGGAAGCAGAATTGAATATTAAATTCGCTCCACCCGGCTGTTATTGGGAACATAATCGAAACGCCTTAGTGCGGAGCGTGTATACGGACCGGGTGAACGGATATTCTCGAATGATTGGTATGGGAGTCTTGAGTCCCAACGAAGTTCGCCGAATGGAAAACTTACCAATTCGACCTGGAGGGGATCGGTATTATGTCCCAGCAAATTGGGTTGCTCAAAACGCCGGAGAATCCAATCCGTCTTAGTCGCCGCCCGATGGCGATGAATGCGATTTGGGACGAGGCGGACAAAACGCTCTGGTTATATGATGATTATATGCAATTAGGTGCACTCCAGGAGGTGGTGGCGGCCTTATCGCAATTGGGGGCAGGGGATACGCTGCGAGTCCGGATTAATAGTTATGGAGGAGATGCGTTTGCGGGGTTGACGCTGGCGAATATATTGCAGACATTGCCAGCGCAGGTAATAACTCAAGTGGATGGGATCGCAGGCAGTTCGGCCGCCTTGGTGGCATTGAGCGGGCGCAGGCTTCGTATGGGCGAGCACGCTATGCTGTTTATCCATCGGGCGTGGACTAATGTTACTGGAGCCAATGCTCTGCAATTACAAGCCCTCGCTAAAGAATTGGAAAAGATTGATGCAGAAATTGTTTCGATTATTCAGCGAAAAGCTGGCGTGTCGGAGGAAGTCGCGTATCAGTGGTTAGATGGGCAGGCGGACGGCACCTTGTTTTCTGCGAAAGAAGCACTAGCCCTAGGATTGGCAGATGAGGTGATTGTGGTTTCGGAGGGACTGCGAGACTATTGGCATGTAATTCAGCATGCGTTTTCACCGGCGGATTATATCCCGGATAATCCGCCGGGTGGAGAGGGCGAAGGCGTGGAGGGCGAGTGGGAGCGGCCTCGCCTGGAGGATTTCTCGGAGAAAGCTTGGGATGAGCTTACAATTGAGCAGCGGCAGGAAATTGCTAAATATTTTGGTTTTGCGCAGTCTTTGGATACGTTTGGTGATTTGAAGCTACCACATCATTTTCCGCCAAATCATCCGAAGCAAGGCAAGGCGTCTCTCTCTGGAGTACGAAACGCCTTGGCTCGGCTGCCCCTTACGGAAGGTTTAAGCGAGGCGGATCAAGAGAGGGTGCGCCGCCATTTAAGAGCGCACTTGCCAGAACCCGAAGATATTTATAGAGAAGTATTAGCCAGTGCGTTGCTGGCTTTTATGTCTACGGTTCGGTAGTGTTTAGATGAGCAAGGAGGCATGTATGGAAATGGATGTGTTGTTCACGAAAGCTGATGAATTCGGGGAACGCGTAGGCCGTGCTATGGCGGTTGGATTCCAAAGCGCTTTGGCGGATCGTCCAATCTTAACGGGCGTGCGCCCGGTGGGGCGGCGCCCAGGTTCGGTACGCGCTTGGCTTAAGGAGCGTGCTGGGCTGCCTTTGGCTGATGAGGAGCGGCGGGACTTGATGGAGTCTGGCTGGGGGGGCAGTCTGACGATTGACGTGCCGCGCAATGCCGTTACGCCTTTGACTCGATCTGAAGCGGATGAAACAATTCCGCAGACCATGGCCGATCGAATCATCACGGAAATCGACACCTATGCTTTTGTCCGGCAGGTGTGTCGCGTGATTACTACTGCACGGATGGATCGGTACATGCAGCCGATTCTTGATGATCGTGCTAATACTGGTATATTGCTTACTGGGGATGTGGCTTTAGATCCGACACCAACCCCTGCGGTAACGGGGCTTGCGTTGGATTGTAAAACGATACACAGCCAGGCAGTGCCGGTCAGCAAAACCGTGCTGTTGGATTCGGCTTATGATTTGGAATCGGAGTTGGCCTCTGCCCTGGGTGCTCGGATTGGCCGGAAACTGAACGCGCTGTTAACGAATGGAACTGGTGCGAGTGGTCAACCTTATGGCGTCGTGACGGCAGCTCCAGTTTTAGTCACAACGGCTGAAACTACTGGATTTGATTGGCGAGAGGTGTTTCAGTTGGTGCAGGCGGTTGATCCGGCGTACCGGACGAACGCAGTGTTTATGATGCATCCGAACGTTGCGGCAGGTCTCTGGACGTTGACAGATCAAGTGGGGCGACCAATCTTGTGGCTCGATCCGACTGGGCAGAAGCCAAAGACATTATTTGGGTATCCGGTGATTGAGAATCCGGATATGCCTAGTACCGTGCAGGCAGGCCGCAAGTTGATTCTCTTTGGTGATTTCAGCCGTTATATTTTGCGTGAACGGTCTTCACTCCGGATGAGTGTCCTACAGGAAACTTTTGTTACCAAGGACGCAATTGGTTTTATCGCGTTTTATGATTTTGATGCTGGGCTTGCTGCTTCGGCTACCACGAAGGCTATTGGCGCTTTGCAGATTAGGGGTAGCTCCTAATAATTACCGAGGGGATTGCTGATGAAAATCCGTGCGCTTATGCCACGTATAACTGTTTTCGGTCCGTTCGTGCCGCCTCGGATTTACGATATTCCTGCCGATATTGCACAGGAATGGATTGAGCGCGGCTACGCGGAGCCGGTGGAACAGGATACGATTGCTTTGCAACAGCAAGAGGAGACGTCTCATGAATTGGCGCGAGATACCGGGCAGCCGAAGCGAACGCCCCGTAAGCGTCGCGGAACTTAAAGAATATATCGGCTTGCCGGAGGCGTATTCCTCGCCGCTACTGGAAACTATCCTTGACGGAGCCGTGGCGGCTGTGGAGCGGCATTCTGGGTATGCCACTACTCGGTGCCAGATCGAAGTTTGGTACGACCGAGTACCTGCCAGCCCGGTCGCTATTCCACAGCCGCCCCTTATCGATATTGAAGAGGCAGTTTTGGTCGATCCGGAAACAGGCGAGGAACAAGCGTTACAGCCGAACGAGTATACGGTTACAACCAATGGCCGGGTCGTTTTAATTGCGGTAAAGAACGCCCTGATGATAACGCAGCGCTTCAGGCTTCGTTGTACGGTTGGATACGCGTCAACGCGTGAAGTGCCGGCTGAATTGAAATTGGCGATTTTGCGAACGGCGCTTCGGTGTTGGGAGCAAAAATCCGTGGCAATTGTACCGGATTTGGAGCCGTTGGTGGATACTTGGTTATGGCAAACATGGCACAAAACTTAAATAAAGTGATGCCTGTTCAAATATTGCAACGGCAAACTCAAACAGACCCTCGAACAGGACAGGTAGTGGATACTTGGTCGATATGGGGCCAGTTGTTAGCGAATGTACAGGTGCGACCTGTAAGTGAAACCGACGCGGCCGGTAAACTGCGTACCGGACGCGTGTATCAACTTCTTTGTTGGCGTGTACCGGTTTTGTTGACTGAAGTGAGTACTCGTGATCGCGTCCGGTTATATTTAGCCGAAGGGGTGGTCGAGGCCGATATTGCGGCGATTGCGCCACAGGACGAGTATACTGCGTATATCGAGGCGCGTTCCTATGACGCCACATGAGGTAATTCGGTCGCTGTTGGTACAGGCGCTTGGTTTGGTGGTAGGGGAACGCATTCGACCGGACCGTCGCTATTTGGAAGACACTCTACCGGCTGTTACATATCGAATTACGGAGGCCGTACCAATTTATACTTTAGATGGCAACCGTGTGGTTCGGTATGAAGGAGAGGTGTTCATTTGGTCGGATGACCGTCTTCAGGCTGTACAACTTGCGGAAGCAGTTGCGGCACAAAATGGAGTTGAAATTTTAGATGAGGAGACTTTTTGGCATTGGTTTTGGACGGGAGGGGGTTTTATGGCAGAACTTGTTGAGGAAGAAACCGATCGTCCCGAATATCAAGCTACAGTATCTTTTGTGTTATGGAAATCTTAAAAGTCGAAATTCAGTCTCAAGGTATTCAAAACGCCTTGGAACAGTTGCGGGCGGAATTAGGGGATAGGGCGGTTGCGCGGATATTGCGTACGGCGCTTCGTCGTGCGAGCACAGAAATTCGGAATAAAGTGCGTTCTTTAGGGATATCGAATCGCGTGCGGCAGGCTGCCGCTTCGACATTTGGGTATCGAGTCGTGCTCAAAAAAGGGGCGCTGGTAAAAGCAAAACTTGGCTTCGGCCTTCGCCGCCGTGGCGGTACGCGTTGGCGTGAACAACACAGCGCGGGCTTGCGAGGTGGTGTGGGGTTAAGTGAACGGAATATTCATTGGGCGGTATTAGGAACAGACGTGCGCAGAACGAAGCGGGGTTTAAACCGAGGAAAAATGCCAGCCTATCTAAAAGGTTTTTTAGTTGGTATGGTTGGGCGCGTTCGGGAATTGTTGTATCAAGCAGCTTTAGAGGATATTCAAAAGCAGCTGCAAAAAATTCAACGGAGGTAATGATGTCGGTTTATTTTCTTTAGTCGTTAAGGAGGTTTTGTATGCGTCTGCCAATTTACAAAGGGATTGAGGTCTCGACGAATCTAACTGGTACGTTTACAACCATTCCAAATGTGTTAGAGGTAGATTTGCCGGAGGTAACGCCTGAAGTGGTCGAATATGTTTTTGTAGACTCTACGACGAATTGGCCTACGAAAAAGGTCAAAAAAATTTCGATGGGTGATTTGCGTCTAAAAGTACAATATGATGCAACCTTACATAGCGGTTTAGACCAAGCCGCCGAGAATGGTTTGAGTGAAGCAAAAAAGATCAAGATTGTATGGAGCGGTTTTGGTGAAGAACCTAACAATTATCGAGCCTATGAATTTGCGGCTATCCGGGTGGATCGTCTTGCTTGCAAATATGGTGAAACGCCAGAAAGAGAATATGTGTTCCACGTGAATAAACCTACTACTATCTAACTCTAAACCATGCGTGTGCGTTTAATTCGAATACCGCCAGGTAGTCGACACCATATAGGGGACGAAGTGGAGTCAGAATTTGCCTGGTGGTTGGTAGATTTTGGTTACGCTGTACCAGTTGATTTTGAGCGGCCGGTCGATCCGGTGCGTGCCGCTCGTCTTCGTCATTATTATGAACAGGCTCTCCGAAAACGCAAGGAGATTATTAATGAAAGCAGACGAACTTCGCGCTTTAAGCAAACGCTTAGCAACACGTAGATATAAGACCGTGGATATCGAGATCGACGGTCAGATAGTGCCGTTTCGACTTCGGAATTTGTCGGCTTTGGAGTGGCGGCAGTGTACTGAAGCTTGTAAAGATGATGTCGATCCGAATTCCTTAGCGCCTGAATTTACAGCGATGGTCGTAGCGTATAGTCTTGTAGACGATGATAATGAGCCGATTTTCGCGAACGAAGCCGGGGTAGTAGAGATTAGTGCATGGGATGGTTTCGTGGTTCAGACGCTTTTTAACGCTGCCGTGGAGCATAGTATTCGACCAAAAAATTAGACGATCCCCAGGTGGAGTTTATTTATCATTTAGCGGCTCGCCTGGGGTACGCAAATCCGGACCAAATGTTGGCTGAAATGGAAGCAGGGCACCTTTTAGACTGGGGTGCTTTTTTAGCGAATGAAGCTAAACGAAGGGCTGGGATATGCCAAACGATATTGTAATTCACGTTTTGGCTGAAACGAAGAAAGCCATTGACGGGCTCCGACAGACGCAGGAGGAAATCCGGCGGTTGTCGGAGCAGACGCGTACCTTCACCGGTATGACAGCAGCGTTTACGGGTTGGGCCGCGATTGTGACTACGGCGCTCAACGTAGTGCAACAGGCGTTTGGGAAGCTCAAGCAATTTCTTCAGGAATGTACTGAGGCGGCCAGCGTGAATATGGAGGCGATGAGGAGATTGAACGCCTCGTTAACGATTTCAGGACGATATTCGACCGAGACAGCTAAACAGTTTCAACAATTTGCTGACAGTTTAGCGGCAGTTACTAATTATGCTGGTGCAGAAATTATTCGAGTTGTTGCACATTTTACTCGGCTGGGTTTAACTGAGGATATTGTTCGGCGGGCCACTAAAGTAACGCTCGATTTTGCCGCTGCGATGGATACGGATCTTCAATCAGCGGCGATCGCTGTTGGAAAAGCGCTAGGCGATCCAGAGCGTGGTTTAGTTGCGTTACGTAGACAAGGTGTACTAATTACAACGCAACAACAGGAATTTATCCGAACGCTAATGGCTTCGCGCCGCGAAATGGAGGCGCAAACTACTATCTTACAGCTTTTGGAAACTCAATATCGTGATTTTGCGGCTCAAGCGTCTAGCGCAGTTAAGCGCATGGAAAATGAGTGGAACGAACTGAAGGCCGCTTTGGGCGCGTATGTTAACGATTTCAAGGCTGCTTTTGCAACGACAATATTACCTGGGCTCAGAGAAACACGTCAAGAATTAGAAAAACAGCGCGAAAGCGGTACCAAGGTAACCTTAACATGGCGAGATTATGTGGGGGTCGTTTTGGGAGCCGTCGCTGAAGCTTTTATTACGAATCGAGATGTTGGAGAGGTGCTTTCTGGAGCATCATATGATGTGGCGATGAAAGGATTCGAACGGCTTATAAACGCGCAGGCTAGCCGGCCTATTATGTCGAAATCGCTGAAAGAAGCGGAAGAAATACGGCGGCGCCAGCAGCAAGAGTTGGAATACTATCAACGCTTAAACGAAGAAGCAACTACGTATTTGAAGCAACTCCAAGAAGAAAACCGTTTACTTGGTATATCGGCTGAATACCGGAAGCTAGCCGAACTTCAAGCTAAAGGTTTATCGGAGGAACTGGCTGCCCAAATCCAGCAGCAAATCCAACTCAACGAGATCCGTAAAGCTCAATTGAAGGTGGAGGAGAAGTTGGCCGCTCTCCGACAGGAAACACAGATGGCTCAGATGACCGAAACGCAGAGGAAATTGTGGGAACTCCAACAAGCGGGAGCAACGGCTGCCCAGTTGGAAGAAGCTCGCCAATTATTAGCTATTCAAGAGCAAATTCGTAAACAGCAAGAAGCCCAAAAACAAGCTCAAGTCGAACAGAATCAAATGGCGAAAGAAGCTGAAGCAATTCGGCGGGACATTATGACTGAAGAACAACGGATTCTGGAACAAGCGGATCGAGCTAGTAAACTTCTTCAGGCGGGTTTACTAACGCCGCAAGAGTACCTAGCGTATCTGGAAAAACTAAAAGCGACAATCAAACCGCCGGAAGATTTGGCTCGGCAAGTACAGCAGCAGACACAATTGGCCGCTGCATTGCGCTTTGGTACAACGGAAGCGTATTCGGCTATTATGCGTGCGGCCATGATGGCAATCCGTCCCCCGGCGGGAGGTCCACAAGAGCAAGTTGCTCGTAATACACAACAGATCGTCGAACGGCTGGATCGCTTAATAGCTACAATCAAACGGCAAGAAGCAATTTGATGAGTTTATTTTGATAAAGGTCTAGATACCATGACGTTGACTTGGCGGGAAGTTCATAACCGCGAAGGCCAGTATAATCTAGATTTTCGGCAGGGACCGTCAGCAACCTTTCGTCGTCTGTGGTTAGTAGAAGCGCCGGCTGGTACTAGTGAACAGACTATTCTCGGTGATAGCGAGGCACCCAAGCTTGGTGAGGAACTGTCGGAAGGGAGTGGTATTTATTGTGTTCAGGTGCGCGCTACGCCAGTTGGTCAGACTCTATGGCATGTGGAGGCTGAGTATACCACTCCTGGCCGTGAAGAGTACCGGCGGCGCGATCCTAACCCGTTAAATTGGGCGGCGCGTATTCGCTGGAGCGCCGTCGTAATGCGTATGCCAGTCTGGTATGATCGAGATGGTAATCCAATTCTTAACACGGCGGGTGAACCTTTCGATCCGCCGCTTGAAGTTGACCGAAAATTGCCGGTCGTAGAAGTGCGGGTTAATATGCCGTATGTACCTTCGTGGATTCTGGGGTATCGTGAAGCTATTAATAGTACTGCGTGGTATATTGATGGTTTAATTGTCGCAGAAAAATGTGCTATGATGGATAGCATAGAGGTTTCCGAGGTACAGGTTGTAAACAATATTGCATATCGAGAAGTCGCGTATCGAGCGGTGATTGCGCCAACACTATTAGGTTGGCAGCCACGGATTTTGAATGCTGGGTATAGCGCACTGGTTGGTTCGGCACAGGATAAACAATTAGTACCGATTGTAATTAACGGTACCACACCTTCCCATCCGGTACCATTAGATCGGCATGGCCGTCGAATCTATAAACCAACGCCAGAGAATGTAGTTTGGCTTACGTTTAACGTATATCCGGAACTGGATTTTAATGTACTGCCTAGGTGATCACTGATGGCTATACTGCGACGTGAAACCGCAAAACGTCTTATTGATGTCGCTCAACAAGTTGAAGGCCGCCGGCAGCTTCAGCCTCATCGGATTAAGATGCCGAAAGGAGGTGATATTAGTATATGGTTTGACGGTGTGGTGGGGCAAGTGGATCGTACATCTAGACCTTGGCGTACGAAAGTCCACCGATTGGATGTGCGACAGTGGGGGGGTCCGTTTCCAGAATGTGATGAGGAGGGCTGGTTAGTTGCGCCGATTCTTGCGTTAATTGATGCACCCGTGTTTCTTAACCGTGAAAGATACTCTTGGCCTTCCGACGCTCTGTTGCCGGGATGTGAAATTTTATGTTGTTGGAACACAGGGGAGCGTGCTTGGTGTGTTCTTATGGCGTGGCCGCCGGAGGCAGTGTATTTAGAAGAACCGCTCCGCGATCATGGTATAGCGAAAGGCGTTGTAGTTGCTCAATATTTTAAGAGTTTAAGCGAAGGGCGGCAAACACAAGAGTATGAAGTTAGGATATCCGACCCCAAGGGGCGCGTGTGCCAGAGTCAATATTGTCGCTGGAGTGATGAATATGGTTGGCATATACCACCGCATGTAGGTAATCTTTCTCATGAAATATATCCATTTGGTTATAATCGTGGGGAAATACCCGTATTCTTTTTTCGGGGACCACATGATTCTCCAGCTACATGGACACAAACGCGGATTGCACACCGTTATCAGGATAACGAACTGCATGTTGATGGTACGCCCCTTCAACATCGGAGTATACCTCGGCATAATGAATGGTTACCGTTTAAGGCACGATGGGGTGGAACGTGGGGGCCGCCTAAAATACGGGAGGAGCACGTTCCAGTTTTTTACGATCCACAACATCACGAAATAATTGTACCGTGCCAGCATGGTGGGATATCGGATCGAAGTATTGATACGGGTTGGGTGTCGCTTCACGTTTCTGAAGGCCATATTGTGGAGGTTGGTCCCAGTGAATATCCTGGTCTAATCAACGTAGGTGGCAATTTTGTGCCTCCAGGAGCGGCGGGGCGGTATTTCCACTGGCCCGGCTGGTGGTGGGGCATGCCACAATGGCGACACGGTCAGAATCCTGACTGGTGGATTCGCTGGGTGCCGTTACCGAATAATCCGCAGCAAGGCCGATGGGTGATTGGTCAGTGGCCCAACGATGCTCAGCCGGGGCAGCCTCCACAACGTGGTTGGGGGCATCGCCCGCCGGCAGAAGGCCGACCGCCGAATAAAAATCCTATTGATGAATTTCCAGATCGTATTGGCGATGTGGAGGGAACAGCACGCACAAAGACTGCCGACTATATCCTTCAGGATTGCGCTGATCCTAATCATTTTGTAGAGTTACTTCGTTCTGGCTGGTACCATTGGACGGTATATCAAGCGATCAAATGGAAAGACGCGCGTGGTGATGTACATTGTGGAACGGTCGTGGATTCGCCGGTCAATGCTGAAAAAGTGCGCTGGTGGTTTTTTATCAGTAGGACGTGGGATTGTTCGCTTTGTAGCGGTGACGTTATAGTTGCGGATTGCGAGCAACCACAAAATACTTATCGTCTTCAGGGGTCTGGTACACTCGGTTTACGGCCTGGACAAATCATCATTTGGGTTGATCATCTTGGTGCCCAAGGAGAGGAAGTACATTATGGTATCGTACAAGATGAGGGGGTACTTTGGACGTACGACATAAGTTTTGGCGCGTGGTCATTCGTACAGGTTATCGACCGGTGTCCACAATCTTCGTCGAGTGAATCCTCGGAATCCTCGGAATCCTCGGAGTCCTCGGAATCGTCTGGGGCGCCCGAAGAGTATCCGGATTGTATTTATGTGGACGGCGAGAATATCGGTTTTACGGTACGTGGCCAGTATTTGCGGCTTGATGGTAATTATAAGGGTAAACCGCAATGGCGACACGTTATGTTTACGACGTGGCATATTCGTTGGACTGGTTCGTATTGGGTAATTGGTTCCTGGCCGGAAGGGTACGAGGGCGATCCGTTGGAATCTTGGGTCCGGTTGGGTGATGGTGGACCTCTTGGAGAATATTATCGCGGCATTGAGCCTGGAGGTCTTGCGATCGCTGATTACTGTCCGTCCAGTTCGGAGTCGAGTTCAGAATCCAGCAGCGAGAGCAGCTCTGAATCCAGTTCTGAAAGCAGTTTGGAGAGTAGCTCGGAATCGAGCAGTGAAAGCAGCTCTGAATCCAGCAGTGAAAGCAGTTCGGAATCCAGTTCGGAGAGCAGCTCCGAATCGAGTTCGGAGAGTAGTTTTGAATCGAGCTCGGGATCAAATCTAGAGTACTGTACCATTTTCTATCGTTGCGGAGATAATAGCGGACCGTACTATGCGGTCGGTTATTATAGCCCTGGTGTTTATTATTATTCGTACACCGGTGAGTATTACCGTGTTGATAGTTACAGCTATGGCAGTATAGGTTTCCAACTTGATAGCAGCGGGTTGTTTTACTACGGTTCGGAGTGCCCACACAGCGGCTCCGAACCCGGCTGGGAATCCAGCTCCGAACCCGGCTGGGAACCCCCCTGATAATCCAGCAGTGAAAACAGCTTAGAATCCAGCCTGGCATAGCGTTCTCCATGCAATGTCGAACACCTAGGTGGACAAATGAATCGGCTACCCAATTACGGCATCCGATCCGATTATACGGCCCGAAATCAGCCGAACTTCTGGGATGATCGCTCCTGGAAGGATCAGTTCCAGAAGCC
>Ga0308390_1000382_pt1 | contig 31935 bp, 25 predicted proteins | sample Hotspr2Sample149_FD_202358 | JGI IMG/M metagenome (GOLD analysis project Ga0308390, IMG submission 202358) | Hot spring phototrophic mat microbial communities from Mushroom Spring, Yellowstone National Park, Wyoming, United States - 20040719_149 ...
AGGCATCGTGGGCCGGGGCCTGATCCCCTTCCGGCTGATACCTCGCCGCCTCAGTACAGGTGAAGACCCGTTGAGCGGCGATAAGGAAGTGGATGTAGTCCAGGTCATCGCACTTGGGAGGGTTCATAAGGAGTCCATCTCCTTTAGCCTATGTGTTTTGCAGAAAAGGGTAGCCCAGCAGGGAGGAGGAAGGCAACTGCGTAAGTCCTATAAGATATAAGGGTTGAGGTGGCAGATGGCCCTGACTTCCCCTGCGCGGATTCCAAAGCCCTCTTTACGAAAACGTATGATTAGCCTACTTGACGCTGCTCTTAGCCCTCTATACTGGTGGTACGAAAAACGTATCGAAGCAGAAGTGCGCAAGGGAGTTGCACCTAAGCATCTAGGGCTCATATTAGACGGCAACCGCCGCTTCGCCAGAGAGCTGGGTTTGGATGAGCAAAAAGGCCATGAACTAGGGGTTCAAAAGACTTACGAGGTTTTGGAGTGGTGCCTAAAGCTGAAAATTCCTACTGTAACAATCTGGGTCTTCTCCACCGACAATTTCAACCGTAGTCAGTTTGAAGTAGAGGGGCTCATGCAACTCTTCGTGAGGGAGGCCAAGCGTATGGCCAAAGACCCCCGTATCCATACCAATAAGGTGCGGGTACGGGTGATCGGGCGGCATGAGCGCTTTCCTCCCAAGGTACTCGAGGCCCTTGAGGAACTAGAAAAAGCCACCCAGCAGCACAGCGGGATGCTACTCAACATCGCTATGGGGTATGGTGGGCGGGAGGAGATCATAGATGCAGTGAAGAGCCTGTTGCTAGAGGCTGCTCAAACCGGCAAGTCTCCGGAAGAGCTTGCCGCCGAGCTGGATATGCACCACATTTCCGAGCGCCTATACACCGCTGGTGTTCCAGACCCCGACTTTATTATCCGCACCTCGGGTGAAATTCGGCTTTCGGGCTTCTTGCTGTGGCAGTCAGCGTATAGCGAATACTACTTTTGCGATGTCTTCTGGCCAGCTTTCCGCAAAGTGGATTTCCTGCGAGCGGTACGAGACTACCAAAGGCGTGAGCGGCGCTTTGGCAGGTAAAGCCCATCCCTTTCAGGGCAGCTCTCGGTACAGTTTCGGGTGGGAGCCCCGGCTAAAAGAAGCTATCTTAGGCCCAGAAACGCCTTAGGCCATATCCCGGCCTTCATCCTACCCATGCCCCCTCGAGGCCAGATTCAAAATCACCACCCCCACGATGATCAGCACAATGCCCAGGACAATTGGGCCGTTCAGCGGCTCCTTGAGCACCAGCCAGCCCAAAAGCGCAATCAGGGCGGTGGCCAGCCCCTGACCAGACCGCATAGGCCATGTTGAGCGGGATGGTCTTGAGCGCCAGGCTCAGGAAGTAGAAGGCACCAGCATAGCCCAGCACCACCAGCAATGAGGGCAGCAGTTTGCTAAAACCTTGCGAAGCCTTGAGGCCCGTTGAGCCAATCACTTCCAACACAATCGCAAGCAGCAGCAAAGTCCATCCGTTCACAAAACACCCTCAGTCTATGGGTTCGGCGAGACCAGCTTGAGGCCGATTACCGAGCCAATCAACAGCACGAGGAAGACAATTCGGCCCACATTGATGGGGTCACCAAAAAAGAGTATCCCCACCAAAGCCGTGCCGAAAGCTCCGATACCTGTCCAGACCGCGTAGGCCGTACCCAGTGGAATGCGCTTGGTGGCAAGCACCAGCAACCCAAAGCTGATTCCGGCACAGACAAAAAAGCTGAGCGTATAGGGCCAGTTACTGAAGTTTTCCGAAAGCTTGAGGCTGGTGGCAAACCCCACCTCAAAGATTCCAGCTACCAGCAGATAGACCCAGGCCATCACCCACCCCCAAATATCCGCAGCCCCATCACCGAGAGGATCAGGGTGGTCAGGAAGAACAAACGCCCTGTGTTCACGGGATCTTTGAAGAAGAAAATGCCTACCAAGGCTGTGCCAAAGGCCCCAATCCCTGTCCAGACGGCGTAGGCGGTGCCGACCGGGATGCTCAGCAGCACGTGCGAGAAAATTCCCAGGCTGAGGGGCGCAAATACGAAGAAACCCAGTGTGGGGAGCGGTTTCTTGAAGCCATCGGATAGCTTCATCAGGGTGGTGAAGACCACCTCGAAGAGCCCTGACATAATCAACAAGACCCAGTCCATTAGGTACCCCCTACGAGCTCGAGCATCCGCTGCAGTACTTTTTTCTTAAAGTCACCCTCGGGCACCCCAAGCTTGAGTATGTCCGCCATGAAGATGCCGTCGGTAGCTAGCATAGCCACCACCACATCGGGGTTCTGCGGAACCCGGGCATACCAGCGCCGCCAGCGCTCACGCACCATTTCGAGCAAACCAGGATTCAAAGCCAGGGCCGCCATCATGCCCAGCAATAGACCTTGCGAGCCGTCGTAGGAACCAAGCTTCACATAGGCCTCGGCCAGGGGCAGGCCGCTGTTCTCCAGGCTCCGCTCAAAGTTGTCCATATGGTGTTCCAGCAACCCCCGCAGCAGCGCATCTTTGCTGGGGAAATGGTAGAGCAGACCCCCCTTGCTGACCTCAGCCTTCTTTGCTACTGCATCCAGCGTCAGGGCCATGGCCCCCTCCTGCCGAATCACCTCCGAGGCCGCCTGCAGTATCCGCACTTGGGCCTCCAGCGTGGGCGCCTTGGTTTGCGACATATTCTTCACCCGTGGGCAGTATACCGTCTGGACGGTTTATTATCAACCGTCTGGACGGTACATTTAGCATCGAATAAGCCTGGGATGTTCGGGCAGGCGCTGCGCTATCCTGGTACTCCACTCGATAAAGGCTAGGTCTGGGAGTATAGAATAGGTCTTGATGATTCGCATACTACTCGCCGACGACCATGCCCTCTTTCGTCAGGGCCTGAAAAGCCTCTTGGAAGCGGAGTCCGACTTTAGGGTCATCGGCGAGGCCAAGGACGGGCGCGAGGCCCTGCGACATGCCCTCGAGGCCTACCCCGACATCATCCTGATGGACATCCAGATGCCCGGCCTGGATGGTGTGCAGGCCACACAGGAAATCCTCAAGGAGTGGCCTGAGGCCAAAGTAATCATGCTAACCATGTACCGCCAAGACAGCCACGTGTTTGAGGCCGTGAAAGCTGGGGCCCGGGGCTACATGCTCAAGGACGTGGATGCTAAGGAACTCTTGGAGGCCATCCGCCAGGTTCACCAGGGGGAGGTCCTGCTGGATGCTGAGATAGCTGAGCAAATCATCCAGGACTTCAAAGCCAAACAGGAATCCACCCCTAAAGAACACGCTGAGCTATCGGAGCGTGAGGTGCAGATTTTGCGCCTGGTGGCCCGGGGCTACACCAACCTCGAGATTGCTTCCGAGCTGTCGATCTCGGAAAAAACTGTGCGTAACAGACTGTCGGACATCTTCCAGAAACTCCACCTCAACAACCGCACCCAGGCTGCCCTCTACGCCCTGCGCGAGGGTCTGGCAGAGAAACAAGACGAGCAGTAAGGGGTTTGCGGAGGGAGCCAGGGCGGTATTACCTGAAGCCAATGGGCGACATTACCACTGAAACGAGCCTTGATCCTATAGCCCTGCTAGGGGAAATCGCTGAAATTGAAGGCGATGCAGCTCGGGGAGCCTGGGTGGCCCGACAACTCCAGGCCCAAGGATTAACCCCCCAGACCGATGTACTGGGCAATGTCTGGGCTGGCCAGGGCCCCACCTTGCTGGTAGCCCACCTCGATACCGTGCTTCCCCCTGGCCCCCTGCGGCGGGAAAAAAGCCGCTGGTACGGACCTGCAGTAGGCGACAACTCCTCGGGGATAGCGGTCTTGCTGGCGCTGTCTGGGGAGCTAGTGGCCTTGGGCTGCACCGTGGCTTTTAGCGTGGGGGAGGAAGGGCTGGGCAACCTTCGGGGGGCTCGGCATCTGGTTAAGCACCTACGGCCCACGCAAATGGTTGCGGTAGATGGGTATCTGCCCGGCATTGTGAGTCGCTCAGCAGGTTCGTATCGTATGCGGGCCCGCTTTATAGGGCCAGGTGGCCATGCCTGGGGTGACCGGGAAAACCCATCACCTGTGCCGGCCCTCGGACAGGCCCTTGCACAGATGTATGCCCTCGAGCGCAGCAGTAATACCAGCCTAAATGTGGGAAGGCTGTGGGGCGGTGAAGCCATCAACGCCATCCCACAGGAGGTGGGCCTCGAGCTCGATCTGCGGGCGCTGGAAGCCTCAGAGCTGGGCCAAATGGTTGCCCAGGTGCGCGAAATTTTGATGGAGGCTGCCCGCAGGTTCAGCCTGCGCATGGAAATTGATGTACTGGGTGAGCGTCCTGCTGGCATGACCGCCACCAAAGCCATGCTGGAAGCGGCCCGTCGGGCCTTTATGGAGATAGGCCTCGAGGCCCAGTTCACCGCTGGCTCCACCGATGCTTCAGCAGGGGTGGAGGCCGGCATTCCCGCCATTGCTCTAAGCGTTTACCGAGGAGGTGGAGCCCACACCCCTCAAGAGTGGATAGAGCCCAGCTCGCTGCACCTAGGAATGCACGCCCTCCGAAGCTTTGTACGACAGATTCTACAAACGTAAAGGGATTTTGGGGTCTTTCGGGCTGCGAAGGCCGGGAGCATGTGGGGTCTTTGTGGGTGCCGGACCAAAAGCTGCGATAGTATGTTCGGGTGCGTGTAGGTGTCCTGAACAGTTGGCTTGCCAACCGCTACTTGCCCTTCTGGGAGTCTTACTTGCGTGCCTTGGAGGTAGAGGTTGTCCGTCCACAGGCGATAGCGGTAGATTTACCTTTCCCTCCCCCCATTCGGCGCTTGCTGAGCCAGGTCTTCAGCCTGAAGAGCCAGGGGGTAGACTTCCTCCTGCTGCCTGACGTGCAACTTGGTGTTGAAGCTCTCAAAGGCAGCCCTTCGCCCTGGCTGACAGACCTGGACGCAACCCTAACACGGCTGGTACCCGGTCTGCCGCCCACCTTGGTGGTCCCCGCCGAACTCTCGCCTGAAGTGGCCGGTCTAGCCGCACAGATCGGACAGAACCTCACCCAAAACCCCATGCTAGCCCGGCGTGCCCTGGAGCGCAGCAAGCACCTGCTAAGCGCCTCCTTTCCGCGCCCCAAGCAGTCTGGAAGCCATCTGGTCGGGGTAGTGGCCCAGCCTATGCTATTCAGCGACCCCGAATGGCTGGCGGAGTTTGGTGATGGGCTGGCTAGACACGGACTCCATCTGTTTTTGGCCGATAAGTCACCGGCTGAGCTTCGGCAAGAGGGGAGGAACCTCGAGCTAGGCCTCGTCCTACCCACCGACCTCGAGGTCGCCGGAATGCACCGCTACCTTTCACGGTTGGGTAAGGTCAGAGGGCTGCTTTACATCCACGATGTCCAGTACCTGCCCCTACCCACCCCCCTGCGCCGGGTGCTCAAAAAAAACCCGCCCCCTAAGCCCTGGCGTTTGGTGGGCCTCGAGGCCCCCTGGAGCGAAGTTGCTGCCGAGCTGGCCAAAGACCTTCTAGCTTGAGCCTCGCGGCCAAAATGTAGGGCCAAGTATACCCCCAGGAAACGCCTAAAGGAGTAGAGTAAGGTGGATGCAAACGTATAGTGACCTACTTTTTTCGCCAAAAAAAACTGACCGGTCAGTTCTAGGCCCCCTCGTGGCCCTTGCGCCCTACCTGCAGCGCTATGGGCAGCAATACCTATGGGGGATGCTGGCCGGTGTTGCTTCAGTAGGAATGGCCTCTTTGTCACCTTACTTCCTGCGCCATGCCATCGACGCCATCCAGGCGAGTCAGGAGTATCTGATCTGGGTGGGGGCCATCCTAGGGGCAGCCACCGCCGCAGCCTTTTTCGCCTGGGCCAACCGGCAACTCCTAGTGGTGGCCAGCCGCTACATCGAGCACGACCTGCGCATGGACCTATTCAAGAAGGCCCTGGCCCTGGACAGCTATTTTTACAGCAAAAACCGCATTGGCGACCTAATGAACAAGTTCACCACCGACCTGGGCGCGGTACGTGAGATGCTGGGAGCCGGTATCAATATGGGCAGCCGCCTGCTGATGTTTGTGGTGTTTGCCATCGTGGCCATGTACTTGGTGAGCGTGCCGCTGGCCCTGGCTCTGTCGCTGGTATTCCCGATCATCTTTGTCATCATGTACTACGTATTGCGCCTGATTGACCAGCGCTACCGCGAAAGCCAGGAGTCTTTCGACCGGATTTCTACCCGCGCACAGGAAAACTTCTCCGGCATCCGGGTGGTTAAGGGTTTTGCCCTGGAAGACCGCGAGCTCGAGACCTTTCAGGCCCTCAACAAGGACTATATCGCCAAAAGCCTGGCCCTGACCCGTGTGGAGGGCCCGGTGCGGGCCCTGATGGGCCTGCTGATGGGCTTTGCCGCCCTGATTGTGCTGTGGATGGGCGGCGGAATGGTCATCCGGGGCGAGATGACTGCTGGGCAGTTCGTGCAGTTCAACGCTTACCTGATGATGCTGGGCTGGCCCATTGTGGGGTTGGGCTGGACCCTCACCATCTTCCAGCGGGGCTCGACCAGCTACAAGCGGCTGGAGGAGTTTTGGCGCGAACCCGCCCGCATCACCGATACACCGGATTCTTCCAAGCGCTCTTTGGCTCCTTTGCACCTACGGGGAGAGGTCAAGTTTGAGGAGGTAAGCCTGGAGCTGGGCGGGCGCAAGGTGCTGGATGGCATCACCCTGACCATTCCCGAGGGCACCACCCTGGGCATCACTGGACGTACCGGAAGCGGCAAAACCCTGCTGGTAAGCCTGATTCCGCGCATCCTGGAGCCCACCACAGGCCGGGTGCTGGTGGGTGGCTCCGACGTAAAAGAGCTGCCCCTCGCGGCCTTACGAGCAGCCATCGGAATGGTGCCACAGGAGCCCTTCCTGTTTTCTGACACCCTGGTCGAAAACATCTGCTTTGGGCTACCAGAGGTAGACCTCGAGCGGGCCACCTGGGCTGCTAAGCTGGCCGGCGTTCACGACGATATTATGAGCTTTCCCAAAGGCTACCACACCTCACTAGGCGAGCGCGGCGTGACCCTCTCGGGCGGGCAGCGCCAGCGGGTAGCCCTGGCCCGGGCCCTGGCCCGCAAGCCCTCAATTCTGATTCTCGATGACGCCATGAGCGCTGTAGATACCGAGACCGAGTCGCGTATTCTTGCGGGGCTCAAAGGCGTGCTGGGACAACAAACCACCATTCTGATTGGCCACCGCACCTCCACCTTGCAGTACGCCGACTGGATTGTGGTGCTGGATCAGGGCAAAATTGCCGAAGAAGGCACCCACGAGATGCTGCTGGCCACAGGGGGCATCTATGCCGAGCTGGATAGAATCCAGCGCCTGCAAGCGGAGGTGGATTAGCGCGCCTGACCTACTGCCAAGAAGAACTAGCAGCTATAAGCAACCAACCATCAGCAGCGGTGTCTTATGCACGAAGAAGAAGCCTTTAAGAAGAGTTTTGATGCCAAACTAGCCCGGCGCATTCTAAAGTACGTCCGGCCCTATTGGAAGCAGATAGGGCTGGCTTTGCTGGCGCTGGTCGTGAGTACCCTTACGGCAGCCTCGACCCCGCTTTTTCTCAAATACGCCATCGACAACGCCATCCTGCCGCGCGAGGTGCTGCCCCTGGCCCAGCGCTACGAGACCCTGCTGCTCATCTGCGCGGTTTTTCTGGCGGTGCGGGTGGTGGATTTCATAGCCAACTACGCCCAGACCTATCTGATTAGCTGGGTGGGGCAGCATATCCTCTACGACCTGCGCTCGGAGATTTTTGCCAAGCTCCAGCGCATGCACCTGGGCTATTTTGACCGTAACCCGGTGGGCCGCCTGATGACCCGCATTACCTCCGATGTGGACGCCATTAACCAGTTTGTTACCGGCGGATTGGTCGGGCTCATTGCCGATTTTGCATTAATCATCGGTCTGATGACCTTCATGCTGGTACTAGACTGGCGCCTGGCCCTGGTGGCCTTTGCCATCATGCCCATCTTCCTGGCCGTTACCACCTGGATTCGCAATGGAATGCGCGAGTCCTACCGGGCCATGCGGCTGCGGCTGGCCAAGGTTAACGCCTCGCTGCAGGAAAATCTGGCCGGGGTACAGACTACCCAGCTCTTTGGTCGGGAGCGCAAAAATGAAGCCCAGTTCAACCTGCTCTCCACCGACCTGCGCAAGGCCTGGGTGGACATCATCCAGTGGTTTGCCCTGTTTTTTCCTCTAGTGGGCTTTATGGGGGAAATCACCGTGGCCCTGGTGCTGTGGTACGGAGGAGGCCAGGTTATACAACAAGCCATTACCCTGGGCTTGCTGGTAGCCTTTATCGATTACGTGCGCCAGCTCTTCCAGCCCCTGCAAGACCTCTCCGACAAATTCAACATCTTCCAGGCGGCCATGGCCTCGGCTGAGCGCATTTTTGGACTCCTGGATACCAAAGAAGAGGTGGCCGACAAACCAGGGGCCATAGCGGTTGAGCGCTTTCGGGGCCAGATTGATTTTGAGGACGTCTGGTTTGCTTACGGCAAGCGGGGCGAGGCCCCGGTGGAGCCAGGGAGCCAGGCCGAGCGGGGCGGATTATCTTCGGAGCGGCTCGAGGCCCCCGCTTCTGGCCAGAAGCCAGCCGATGACTGGGACTGGGTGCTGCGCGGGGTGAGCTTTCGGGTACGACCTGGAGAAAAGATTGCCCTGGTGGGCGCGACCGGCGCTGGCAAAACCAGCGTAATTAGCCTGATCGCCCGCTTTTATGATGTGCAGCGGGGGGCAGTCAAGATTGATGGTGTGGATGTGCGGGATTACCGCCAGCGCGATTTGCGCCGGGCCATTGGCATTATTTTGCAAGACCCCTTTTTATTTAGCGGCACCATTGAGTCGAACCTGAGGCTGGGCGACGAGCGCATTTCCTTTGAGCGCATCCAGGAAGTGTGCGCTTTTGTGGGCGCTGATGAGTTTATTCAGAAGCTACCGCAAGGCTATCAAACGGTTCTGCACGAGCGTGGCGGGGGGCTCTCGACCGGCCAAAAGCAACTGCTGGCCCTAGCCAGGGCCATCCTGCATAACCCCGACATCCTGTTGATTCTGGACGAGGCCACCGCCAACGTGGACTCCGAAACCGAGCAGAAAATTCAGGCTGCCCTAAAGCGGGTAATGGAAGGCCGCACCTCGATTGTGATTGCCCACCGTCTCTCGACCATCCGTCACGTAGACCGGATTCTGGTATTCCGCAAAGGCAAGCTCCTGGAGGAAGGCAGCCACGAGGAGCTGCTGCGGAAGGGCGGCTATTACGCCAAGTTGTACGAATTGCAGTACGTGCACGGTAGCGGCGACTGATGAAAAGCAGAATTACCGCAATTTCTACACCAAAACCCAGCACACTGCTACAGCGCCTCGAGTTCGTCGCGGTGGCGCTCGATGAGCAGCAATAGGCGCGAGAGCAGGGCTTTTTCGGCCAGGATAACCAGCCCTTTTTGCCTCAAAGGCACCAGCACCAGCACCCACTGGGGGAGCGTGATAACAGAAAGCCGGGCCGATTGCCCCGATAGCTCATTGGCCAGGTTGAGCAGGTCATCGAAGATGGTCTGGGCGCTGCTGGCCGCAAAGGGCAGGCTGCCCACCGTTGCCCGGCCCGCCTCCACCAGGGCTACCGCCTCCACGCCCCGCATATGAAACTGCCGCAGCACCTCGGGCTGGTCGGAAGGAGCAGCAGAGGGCGCCTGGGCGGGTTGGGCAGGTTCGGGCTGGGGGGAGACCTCGAACACCTCCAGCAAGGACTCGAGGTCGGCCCCCTTTAACTCCTGAAGCACACTCTGCGCTGCTGCGTATTCCTGGGCCAGCTGGGCCCCTAGGCGCTCGGCTTCCTCTAGGGCCCGCCGTACCTCCAGCAGGCCGCTTACCCCCAGACGGGGCAGGCGCTCGGCGGCTGAGCGGAGGAAGTCGCTCAACGGCTTGAGCCGTAGTGCCGTTTCACCCCCTACCCCTTTATGGGCTTCGTAGTCCTCCAGCAACGTCCCAATACGTGCACTCAGCTCGTTTCGCAGGCTTTCCTGGGTCCGGCGTAGGCGACCCAGGAGGGCGTGAATCTCGCCCAGGTCGGGCAGCTCACCGGCCTGCAGGCGGGCCCTGGCCTGGGCAACTTTCTCCTCGAGCTCCTCGCCACCTAGGCCCTTCATGCTACGGGCCACCATCTCGTAGCGTGAGAGCTCCTCGGTGATGGAAGCTCGGCGGGCTGCTACCAGGTCGTCTAAAGCCCTCTCCAGGGGAGCAGGATCGGCAACACGCCCCTGGGCCAGTGCCACGCGGCTGGCCTGCAAGGGCTGCTTAAGCTCAATCAGGGATTCTTTGAGGGCACGCTCGAGGTTCAGAATACGGGCCTCAAGAGCGTCCAGTTTGCTCGACACCAGTCCCCTGGCGCGTTCGACTAGGGCTTGCACGGCGGGCTCGAGTTCGGCCAGGCGCCCCGCCCCTTGCTCGAGCCGCTGCATCAGGTTCTTTCTCTCCGGCTCGAGGGCCTCCAGGCTGGGCAAAGCCTGCAGAGTCGCCCGAAGGCCCATGCGCTTTAGACTTTCTTCCTCACGCTCTTTAGCCAGCTGGGACAAAAGCTCGGAAAGCTCCTGGCGCAGGGTGGTCAGGGCCGACTCGGAGATGTCTGGCGCGGCCAGAGCAGTCAAAAACGACTCCACCCGGGCTTCCCCGCGGAAGGAAGACAGGGCCAGTTCGGCCTCGGTGCGTAGGGCGCCTAGAGCAGCTGCCAAGCGGGCCTGACGCTCCCGGTTTTCGCGGTTGGCTCTTTCCTCGGCCTCGAGGCTTTCCAGGTTGCGCTCGAGCTCGGCCAGTTCGGGTGGAATTCCACCCGCGTGCAGGGTCTCCAGCACCACTGCCAGGCGGGCCTGAAGGGGGGCGGTACGGCCTGAGGGCAGCTCGAGGCGACCCAGCCGATCGGCCAGCCACTCGTAGCGCACCCGGGCTTCGGCCAGGGCCTCTGCGTGGGCGGCTTTGAGCAGCTCGGCAAAGGCATCCAGGCGCTCGCCCAGGGGGTTTCCACCTGCCAGCTGCGCTTCCAGATCGGCCAGTTGGCTGGCCAGGTGGGGCTGGCTCAATAAAGCCGCGTAGCGCTCCTTAAGCAACTTGAGCCGACGGTCATCCTCGGCCACGTCAATCTCGCGGATGCGCGACAGCTGCTCGGCGGTTAGGGCCTCGAAATCGAGGTCAATGACCAAGGATTCATCGTTAAAGCCGTCGGTAGCCTGTCCCGCCGCCTCAACTGTGGGGTCTTTGAGCACCACCTGTGGCTCGGTCGGGGTGTTTGCCTGGGGAATGTCCTCGATGGTATCAAAGGTGATGGTTGCTTCACCTGCGGAGCTTTGTACCACCGAGGACTCCACCAGTTTGCGCATCTCAGCCGCCAGGGCTCGCGCCTGCTCTACCTCGGCTACAGCTAGGGTTTCTTGTGCGTGTGCCTCTTGGATTAGGCGGATCAGCTTCTCCAGGCGACGCACCTTGGGGCCGCCCACGCTCTGAACCCGCTGTAGGCTCATCTCCAGCTCGGCGATATCCCGGGTCTGGCGCAGTAGAGCGGCCTGGAGTTTTTCCTCGAGCTGGGCCAGCACCTCCTGCCCCTCGCGCAGCAAGGGCTGTAGGGCCGAGGCCTCCGGGCTCTGCTTGATCACCTGAACAATCCCGCGCAGACGGCCTACCTCAGGCCAGTCCAGGTACAAGCTGAAGCGCTTCAAGCCCGCCTCGAAATCCGCCAGCACCCCTTTAGTGCGGGCGGACTCCGCGGGTTTGGAGGGCTTCTGACCGCCAATACCCAGTTCCTGCAGTATTTCTTCGATGCGGTTACGGGCCGCATGGGGGCTCATCTTGCTCTGTAGTTCGCGGTAAACCAGGCGTTTGAGAATCGTCTCGGCCTGAGGTGCGTCCAGTTTGTCGGGACTCACGCCCAACCGACGCACGCCTTCCTCTAAAACCACCCGGGCGCGATCCCCCAGTATTGGCTCAAGGGACTTGCTGAGATGCTGATACAGCGACAAACCCTAACCTCCAGTCAGAACCATACCATCTTCATCTAGTGTATAACCCCAAAGGAGCTCTGAGGCTGTTCAAAACTACACGGAAGGGCCGCCCTGCACCTCTGGCTCCCAAGCCAGGCCGGGCTTAGCTGCCCTTGGTGTCACCTAGGAGGTGCTGGCCGCTTCATGATGGAACCTGAGGTTTTCGGCGTAAAAACCCAGCGGGCACGGTAGCCCGGCCTGGCCGAAGCGCAGCAGCCCGGTCTTGGAAGGTTCTGCTTTTTTACCGGTCGCGGCCAGGCCAGCAGCGGCTCCCCGACATCAACGGGTTGCTTCAGCCCTACGCTGGGCCTCCTCGAGGGCCTGGCGGGCCGGGACATTGCCCTTCAGGGCCTTCTCGAGGGCTTCTTCTAAGAAGTTGCGCCAGATGGCAAACTGGGGCACCCGTGGACGGGGCTGGGCCACCGCGACCTGCTCGAAGGCCACCTTGCGGTAAGGGTTCTCGCGGTAGAAGGCCTCCAGCAAGGGCGTAGCCGACTTGCGCAAGGGCACGTAGTAGCTGGCCTCAACCCAGGTTTTGATGTTTTGCGGCTCCATCAGAAAGCGCCAGAACTCGAAAGCCCCCCGCTGCTGCTCAGCGCTGGCTCCGCGCAACACCACCAGCTGCGCTCCCCCTAGCGGTACCCTTCCGTTGGGCTCGCGCGGAACCGGGGCCACACCTAGCCTGAAGGCAAAGGAGGCGTTCTCAGCAGCGGGCCAGTTGGCAATCGAAGCCATGACCATCATACCCTTGGTGCGTATGAAATCGGTCTGCGCGAAAAAGCTCTCGGAGAGGTTACGCACGCTGATACTACCCTCGCGCCCGAGGCGTTGAAGGAACTCGAGGGCCTCCACCACCTCACGGGAGGTAAAGTTGGGGCGCCCCTCAGGGGTAACCAGGTTGCCGCCCCGGCTGGTAACCTGGGCTTCGAAGGTCCAGGACTCGCTTAAGGCGATAAAACCCTTGGAGGTTCGGCTGGTAAGCCCCCTAACCGTCTGCTCAAACTCACGCCAGTTGCTGGGCACTTTAAGCCCCCTGGCCCGAAGCTGGCTCTCGTTGAAGTACAGCACCGGTGTGGAGGTGTTGAAGGGTAGGCCATAGCGACGGTTATTAATCAGGCCATAATCCCAGGCTGCCTCAAACAGATCATCGGTGAAGGCCTTGGGTAGGGCATTCGCCAGATCGTCCAAGGGCAGCAACACCCCTTCGGCCACCAGGCGCGGGAATAACAAAATCTCGGCCTGGAACATTACCGGTGCTCCACCGGTGCGCAGCGCTGCCAGCAGGCGGGTTTCGCCCTCACGGTAGTCGCCGATCAGGCGGGGGGTAACCCGGTAGGTTCGCTGGGAGGCGTTGAAGGCACTGGCAAACTGCGCAATCGCCCGCTCGGCCGGGCCATCCATGCTGTGCCAAAAAGAGATCTCGGTCTGGGCCGAGGCCATGCCCAAGGCCAAAAACAAAGCAAACCATTGGCGCTTCACATATCCCTCCTGGATGTCATCTTATTGTAGGCCTATAACCAGATTGTCAAAACAAGTTCAGGGCTTCGGTGGGATTGTGATAAACGAGCCCTGACGTGGCCAAGGACGGGCCTTCCTGGGTCGAACACCCTTAGGACAGCTCCTCACGCAGCCATTCCCTCAGTGAGAGTAAGGCTTCCACCACCTTGGGATCGAAGCGCCGATGGGCCTGGGCAACAATCTCCTGCAGGGCTTGCTCTGTGCACCGGGCTGCCCTCCCTTCCACAGGCCGAATTGCATTGACGAGGTAATGGGCTACTTGTAGGACGTGCGCGGCTCGTGGGAGGTGTTCTTTCGCACAAGCCAGGGAGCGCCGATCCTGATCCCAAGGGGTGTGCAGGTACATCAGCGTGCGGGCTGCCTCACGCAGCAGGTCCTCGGGGATCTGTGTCTGCTGGATTGGCATCACCCGTCCTGTAGCTAATTCCAGCAGGTAGCAGGCCGCTAGCAAAACCCGTTGCTCCTGCGACGGCACATCTGAAAGCTGTGCCAGACGACTGGCCAGGCGAGACAGCGGGGTCTCGAGCTGGAGCACCTCTAGCCCTTGCCAGCAGCGAGGGCGCTCCTTATGCTGCTCTTTTTCTTCATACATTCGCTTGTCAGCGAGGCGCCATAACCCCTCGGCCTCGCCCGCTTCGCTGGGATAAGTCGCATAACCAAGACTCACCCGCAGGTGGGCGCTGTCGGAAACCCGGATCTCCTCGAGCATGGCTCGGTATCGCTCTGCGATGCGCTGGGGGTTGAGGGTACCCGAGCCCTCGATGATCAAGGCAAACTCATCGCCACCTAAACGGTAAGCCCGGTCACCAGCCCTGCCCCTGGAGCGCAGCACTCCGCCCAACCGCACCAACAGGTGGTCGGCATGCAGGTGGCCATAGGTATCGTTGATGGCCTTGAAATCGTCCAGATCGAGCAACATCAGCACCACCATCCGGCCATTGGGCTGTGCGGTAAGTTTTTCCAAGTCGCGTTCGAAGGCCCGGCGGTTGCCCAGACCCGTCAGGGGATCGGTGTAAGCCGCCCAGGCCAGCTCACGCCGCAAAGCCCACTCAGCCCGTACCAGCTCGATGGCCTCCAGCAAAGCGCCGAGCATCTCTTGAGCCTGGACATCGGGCTGCCAGCGCCGGGTGCTGAAGAGAAACAGGATCCCAGCCCGGCTCATGGAGAGGATAAACAGGCTGCGTAAGCCAGCTTCCACCAGCTCTGGTTGGCGGCCTGGGTAGAGGTCGTAGCGGGGGATGCTCACCGATTGCCCCCTGCCCATCTGTTTAGCAAACTGGCGCATGAATGCCTTCAAAGACAATCCTGCCCCCCAGCCCGTCTGAGCAATGGTGCGGATCTGGCGCCCCTCAAAGGCCACCAAGCGCCCCCCTTCCGCCCCCGAGAGTCGGGTGGCCTCCTCGAGCGCAGCCTGCAAGGATAGCTCGATGGGTTGCTCCCATGAGGTTCGCCAAAGGGCGTTGATGGCTGTCAACCAAAGCGAGCGTTGCTGGGCCAGCTCGCGCAGGTACACCTCGCGTAGAACCGGCGCAACCCCAGAAAAAAACCGGCTCACCCATTTCGCCTCGGCCTGACCCAGGTGCTGGCTCTGTGTGTGCAGGTGCAGCACGGCCCACACCTGCTGCCCGTCAACCAGAGGGAGGGTCAGGTTAGCAGGCGGCTCCTGCTGGGCGGGCCAGACTTGACCCAGCTCCCGCCCAAGCAGCCGGTGCAAAACGTGTTGCTGGCTGTCCAGGTGCACCACCCCACCTAGCCAATCCTCTGGCGCACCTGGATAAGCTGCCTTCAAGGTGGCTTCGGAAACCTCTTCAGCCCCCTCGTAGATCGCCTCGGAAACCCCCGCAGCAGCCTGTAGTCTAAACAGATGCGAACCCTCGCGAACCCACAAGAACGCCTGTGCGGCTGAAAGCTTGTGCCGCAGCTCGTCCAGGGCCAGCCGGAAAGCCGAAGCTGCGCCACTGCTCAATAAGCGATTTATTAATCTTGCGGAAACTACCAACGGCTTCGGAGCTGCGCTAGGGATGGGCTGCAGGCTCGGGCGGTCTGGAGGACTAAACATAGCGTGCCCACCTCGCGCCTGCTCCCCTGGGCCAGCTGGCTGGGCGTGAAAACTGCTCAGCACGTCCTGATGCTGAGGTACCTGTGCTTTTGTTGTACCGAGATGAACGCGCCCTTCGCCACGCCGTACCTGGCAGTAAACCAACCGGCCTTGCCACCCACCGCTGGATTAGGCCGAGCCGCCCACATCTGGCTGACGGGCTGAGCCGACCCACCCTAACATGCTGTGCACGCCAGCCAACCCCTTGTGGCCTCACCTGCCCAAACAATACGAGCCCTCCCAACAAAGGCAAATCAAAGCATTCATGGCTTGCCTTACTGAAGCTGGGAGGTATGATAGATGCGCTTTGTGAATGTATAGCAAACACCGCTTGATCACCCCTTTCAGCAATAGACAGTTCTCACACTAGTGGGCCCAAGGGAATCCAGCCGCACATATAACCGTTACAGATGTGCATATAACCGTTACAGAGAAAAAGCCTCGAGTCAGCCACCCCCTGTCCTAAGACTGGCCTTCCTGATTGCTTGAATGCATCCTCTGCCAGGAGCGTGTCCGAGAATCGTTGGCTAGTCCCATGCCCTTTCGCAACCGCGGTGCTAAGATGGCTGCGATGAATGCGGCTGCTTCCCTTAGCAGGGCCTGGCAATACGCCCCTGTGCGCGACCCCAGACTCCTCCCCATCGTCGAGAAAGTGGAGGCAGGGGAGCGTCTGACCTTTGAAGAAGGCATGGTGCTCTACCACACCCCCGACTACAACACCCTGATGCGGCTGGCCAACCGGGTGCGCGAGCGCAAGCACGGGGACAAAACCTACTTTGTGCACTCGCTGCGGCTCGAGTTCACCAACATCTGCTACGTGGGCTGTACCTTCTGCGCCTTTGCCGCTAAAAAGGGCGAGGCGCGGGCCTGGGACTACAGCGTGGAGGAGGTGGTGGACAAGGTGCGCGAGAAGTGGGAGCCCGGCCTGACCGAGCTACATATGTCCAGCGGCCATCATCCCACCCGCCCTTGGAGCTACTACCCCGAGCTGGTGCGGGCCCTGAACGAAAACTTCCCCGGCATTCAGGTCAAAGCCTTCACGGCTGCGGAGATTGAGCACCTCTCCAAGATCAGCAAAAAGCCTACCCTCGAGGTGCTGCGCGAGCTGAAGGAAGCCGGCCTGGTGGCCCTACCGGGCGGCGGGGCGGAAATCTTCGCCGAGCGGGTCCGCAAGCAAATCGCCAAAAACAAGGTCAAGGCCGAAAAATGGCTGCAAATCCACCGCGAAGCCCACAGCCTGGGCATCCGTACCAACGCCACCATGCTCTACGGCCACATCGAGACCCTAGAAGAACGCCTCGACCATATGGATCGGCTGCGCCGCCTGCAAGACGAGACCGGCGGCTTTTTTAGCTTCATCCCCCTGGCCTTCCAGCCTGACGCCAACGCCCTGGCCTTCAACCTGGGCAAGACCGAGTTCACCACCGGCCTGGACGACCTGCGCAACCTGGCGGTGGCCCGGCTTTATCTGGACAACTTCGACCACATCAAGGGTTACTGGGTGATGATCTCCTCTGACTTGGTACAGGTCTCGCTCGACTGGGGGGTCTCGGACATCGACGGTACTATTATCGAAGAGCACATTGCCCACGCTGCGGGGGCCACCTCACCCCTGGGGCTCTCCCGGCAAAAACTGGTGCAGCTCATCCAAACCGCCCGACGGGTGCCAGTTGAGCGGGACGCGCTCTACAACGAGCTGCGCGTCTACGAGGCCAGCCCGAGAGCTTAGTGCGACTCTTCCGCCCGGCTCCCAGGGCTTAGGTACTATGTATATACTCGGGGTTCCCCGCTATGCCAACACCGCCCCGCTTTACCACTTTCTGGAAGAAGGGGATGGACTGGCCTTTCGCTACGGTGTTCCTACCGAACTCAACCGCTGGCTGCTGGAGGGTTCGGTAGACCTGAGCCTGGTCTCTTCGTACTTTTACCTGCAGCATGCAGACAAGCTGCGACCGTTGCCTGACTTCAGCGTGGCCGACCTGGGGCCGGTGTACTCGGTCAACCTGTTTCACCGCACCCCCTGGAGCCAGCTAAAACAGATCGCTCTAACCACCGAAAGCGCCACCTCGGTACGGCTCTTGCAGTACTTGCTTGAGAGCGAGGGTCTAGAGGTCCAGTACACCCCTGAGCAAGGTGGTCTGGAGCTACTGGAGCGCTACGATGGTGTGCTATTGATCGGCGACCGGGCCATCACCACCTACTATAGCCTGCTCTCCGTGATTCCCGAGTCGGTACACCAGGTGCCTAAGCAGCTCGCAGGTATCCACATCACCGACCTCTCGATGAAGTGGTTTGAACGCACCCGACTGCCCTTTGTGTTCGGGGTCTGGGCTACCCGCAAGAACGCCCCGCCACCTCTCGAGATCGTCCGCCGCCTACGGGCTGCCCGTTCGCTGGGACTGGGCAACCTGGCAGCAGTGGCCAGCACCGAGGCCAGACGCCTAGGCGTTCCCGAGCGGCTGGTGCAGCACTACCTGTGGAACTTCCGCTATCACCTAGAAGCCCCCGACCGCATGGGGCTACAGGCCTTTGCCGAGGTGGTGGGTCTACCTTATCCAGACGACTACTGGGAGGTATAAGGGCCAGCCCCACACCTCCCTTTGTAACTTGGGGAGCCCGAATCCCGACTAAACCACTATACATTGTGAGGGTCAGAACCTATACTCTTATTGCGAGTGGTTCGCAGTAAGAGAGAGTCGGAAGGGGAATAGACATGGCAAACCAGCTGGAAATCCGCAACCTGCACGCCAGAATCGTAGACGGTGAGACCATCTTGAACGGGGTCAACCTGGTCCTGCCCAGAGGCCAGGTGCATGCCATCATGGGGCCCAATGGAGCGGGAAAAAGCACCTTGGGCAAGATCATCGCTGGCGACCCTGGTTATGAAATCACCAAGGGTGACATCCTAGTAGATGGCGAGAGCATCCTCGAGCTGGAAGCCGATGAGCGCGCCCGCAGGGGGCTATTCCTGGCCTTCCAGTACCCAGTGGAGGTGCCGGGGGTTTCCAACGCCAACTTCCTGCGGCTGGCTCTTCAGGCCAGGAAGGGCGGCGAGGTCAGCATGATGGAGTTTTACAACAAGCTGCAAAAGGCGCTACAGACCCTCGAGTGGGACGAGAGCATCCTGACCCGCTACCTCAACGACGGCTTCTCTGGAGGTGAGAAGAAGCGCAACGAGATCATGCACATGATGGTCCTGGAGCCCACCTACGCCATTTTGGACGAGACCGACTCGGGTTTGGACATCGACGCCTTGAAGGTAGTAGCCAAGGGCGTAAACGCCATGCGCGGACCCAACTTCGGTGCGCTGCTGATCACCCACTATCAGCGCCTGCTCAACTACATCGTACCGGATGCGGTGCACGTGATGATTGACGGCCGCATTGTGACCTCGGGCGGCCCTGAGCTGGCCTTGAAGCTCGAGGAGCAGGGTTACGACTGGGCCAAAGAGCTAGCTGCTGCCAATTGAGCCTGCGAAGGAGCTGATATGTCGGACAACATCCTGATTGAAGACATTGGGAATGAATACAAGTACGGCTTCGTGGACGAGGTAAAGCCGGTCTGGAAGGCTGAGAAGGGACTGAGCCGCCGCGTGGTGGAGGCCATCAGCTACCACAAGGACGAACCTGCCTGGATGCTTGAGTTCCGCCTTAGGGCCCTGGAGATCTACCAGTCCAAGCCGGTGCCCACCTGGGGGGCCGACCTCTCGGGCCTCAACATGGACGAGATCTACTTCTACGCCAAACCCACCGAGAAGCGCGACGCCCGCAGCTGGGACGAGGTGCCGGAGGAGATTCGCCGCACCTACGAGAAGCTGGGCATCCCCGAGGCCGAGCGCAAGGTGCTGGCCGGGGTGGGAGCGCAGTACGACTCGGAGATGGTGTACCACCAGATTAGGGAAGAGCTGCGGCGTTTGGGTGTTATCTTCGTCTCCATCGAGGAAGGGCTAAAGCACCACGAGGACCTGTTCCGCGAATACTTCGCCACGGTGGTTCCGCCGGAGGACAACAAGTACGCCGCCCTCAACTCGGCGGTCTGGTCGGGCGGGAGCTTTGTGTACGTGCCCAAGGGTGTGAAGGTGGAGCTACCCCTGCAAGCTTATTTCCGGGTCAACACCGCCGAGCTGGGTCAGTTTGAGCGCACCATCATCGTGGTAGACGAGGGCGCTGAGGTGCACTACATCGAGGGCTGCACCGCCCCCACCTACACCACCGATTCGTTCCACTCTGGGGTGATCGAGATTGTGGTCAACCAGGGGGCTAAAAGCCGCTACACCACCATCCAGAACTGGTCGCACAACATGTACAACCTGGTCACCCAGCGGGCTTTGGTGAAGAAAGACGCCTACCACATGTGGCTGGACGGCAACCTGGGCTCTAAGGTCACCATGAAGTACCCCAGCAGCTACCTGGTGGAGGAAGGGGCCCGCTCGGACATCCTCTCCATCGCCTTCGCCAATACAGGCCAGCACCAGGACGCAGGCGGCAAGCTGATCTTTGCGGCCTCCCACACCGGTGGCTCCATTGTCTCCAAGAGCATCTCCAAAGGCTCAGGCCGCAGCAGCTACCGGGGCCTGATCAAGGTCTACGAAGGGGCCAAACACGTCAAGGTCAATGTGGAGTGCGACGCCCTCCTGATCAACGAGGAGTCCCGCACCGATACCTACCCCTACATGGAGATTGAAGACGACACTGCTACGGTAGGCCATGAGGCCACCGTGAGCCGCCTCAACGATGAGCAGATCTTCTACCTGCAAAGCCGGGGCCTGCCCGAGGACGAGGCCGCGGCCCTGATTGTGCGTGGGTTCATCGAGCCAGTGGCCAAGGAATTGCCCCTGGAATACGCCGTCGAGCTGAACCGCTTGATTGAGCTCGAGATGGAAGGATCAGTGGGCTAGTATGGAGCTAACTTCGACCCTTTCGCGTGACCTCGTGTTCGAGGTCTCCCAAAAACTCGCCGAGCCCCAGTGGCTACAGGCCAAACGCCTGGAAGCCTGGGAAACCTTCGCCAAGCTACCCTACCCCACCACCCGCACCGAGGAGTGGAAGTACACCGACATCACCGAGGTACCCTTCGAGGAACTGCCGCTCGAGCTGCCCAAAGGGAGCGCAAGCAAGATTCCCCAGGCCGTCCAAGAGCGCCTGGCCCAGGCCCAGCTCTCCGGCTATGCAGTCTTCGTGGGGGCCGACCTGGTACACGTCGAACTGCCCGAAGAGCTGAAGGCCCAGGGGGTGATCTTCACCAGCCTGCACCAGGCCATCGCCCATCACTCCAGGTTGGTGGAGGAAAACCTCTTCAAGGCCGTGAACTGGCACGACCTGGTAGGCACCCAGGTAAACCGGCCTGAGAACTCCAAAATCCCCGCCCTCAACGCGGCTCTCTTTACCCACGGGGTGTTCTTGTACATCCCCCGGAACGTGGAGTTTAGCAAGCCCATTGGGGTTTTTAAGTACCTGGAGGGCGGCCATCTCTCCGGCTCGCGTACCCTGATTGTGGGAGACGTGAACAGCCAGGCGGTCTACATCGAGGAGTACATCTCACCCGCCACAGTAGCCCCTTCGGTCAATACCTCCTCGACCGAGATCATCCTGGGCAGCGGGGCTAAGGTGCGCCACGCCCACATCCAGCTTTTGGGCCAGGGCTTCTACCACTTCCACCGCCAGCGGGCCCACCTAGAGCGCGATGCGGCCCTCAACGACCTGGTGGTGAACATGGGGGCCTCCATCAGCCGGGCCGAGGTACAGTCGGAGATGCTGGGGCCGGGTTCGTCCTCGGAAATGCTGGGCCTATACTTCACCACCGGCCAGGAACACGTGGATCACTACACCCTGCAGCACCATGTGGCCGACCACGCCTACTCCGATGTGCTCTATAAGGGGGCGGCCAAGGACCAGAGCCGCACGGTATACGCAGGCTTGATCAAGGTGGAGCCGGGGGCCCAGAAAACCGACGCCTACCAGACCAACCGCAACCTGCTGCTATCAGAGGATGCCCGCAGCGACAGCGTGCCCCAGCTCGAGATCGGGGCCAATGACGTCAAGTGCTCCCACGGCTCCTCTACCGCGCCGGTGGCCCCGGAGGAGCTCTTCTACCTGATGAGCCGAGGCCTCCCCCGTCACATGGCCCAGCAGATTCTGGTCAAGGGGCACATGGCCGATGTGCTTACCCGCATCCCCATCGAGCCCTTGCGCCAGTATATTGAGCAGATTATCGAGGAGAAGGTGCGCGTCTAGTATGAACCCCGCCTGAATCATTGTGTTAGGGGCAGGTCAGACTACCATGGTCCTTAGGTTGTCGCTGTCCAACCTTCAGGCGGGGGCCCAAAGAACGAATCGAGAAAATTGCCGAGTAAGCACCTAGCAGTAAGCTCCCTCACGTTTTCCTGTTTGAACACCTACTTGTGCTTCCCAAATCAGTGGTAGGGCACGTCAGTCCAGACCTTCGATGAGTTTATGTGGATTCCCGTTGCCAAGCTCGAGCAGTTTCAGAATGGCCGTCTGGTGGTCAAGGTCGAGGGTGAGAAAACCCCGGTGCTGCTGCTTTACACCGGCCAGGAGATCTTTGCCATCTCGGACATCTGCACCCACGACAAGAACCCACTCTCCGATGGCCCGGTAGAGGGCGAGACCATCAAATGCACCCGCCACGGTGCCAAATTCAACCTGCGCACCGGCAAGGCCACCCTGCCCGCACCCCGTCCAGTGAAGGCCTACAAGGCCAAGCTCGAGGACGGGCAGGTCTGGCTCGAGGTTTAGGCCCCCCTTGGGGCCAGATTGTGTGAACCGCTTGAAGCATTGAGAACAAAGGACAATCCCTTACCACCTATGCTTCAGGCAGGGGCCCCTTGGAAGGCCGCTGGTCCCCTTCTGCTACCCTTTGTTTTTCCTTCGCTCTTCCCGCTGCAGCCGACGCCGCTCCGCACGGCTCAGGCCGGAGTAAGCCGGGGTGGCTTTTTGCTGGCGGCGTACGCTAAAAGGGTCACGGCCAGCCCGGGGGGCTGTCCCCGCTTCTGGGCCGCTGTACTCGAGGCCCTGGACGGCTGGCGCTGGGGTGGGTTGAGGGGTCACCTCTACCTGCAGGCGGAACAAGAATTTGGTAACCTCACTCTTGATGCTCCCGATCATCTCATTGAAGAAACGGGTGCCCTCGAGCTTGTACTCCTGGAAGGGATCGCGCTGGCCGTAGCCCCGCAGGAAGATACCCTGCTTGAGCACGTCCATGTTGTGCAGATGCTCTTTCCAGGCGTTGTCCACCACCTGCAAGGTCACAAAGCGCTCCACCGCCCGCATCAGGCCTGGACCCTGGCGGTTGAGCTCGGCCTCGCGGGCCTCGTAGGCTGCACGTGCAGTTTCGATCAGGCGCTCGATGCCCTCTTCAGCTTTGAGCTTACGCAGCGCTTCGAAGTCGAAGTCCTTGAGGGAGGGGATGTAGTCCAGCAGGCTCGAGCGCAGGCCCTCGATGTCCCAGTCGTCGGGGTGCTGCTGGGGGTTGAGGTAGTTGGCGGCCACGCCATCTACGGTGTCCTCAATCATGGCCAAAGCCCCCTCGCGCACCACCTCGTCGCTACCCAACAGCACGTTGCGCCGCTGGGCATACACCACTTCGCGCTGGCGGGCCATCACCTCGTCAAGGCGCAAAAGCTGTTTGCGGATGTCGAAGTTGCGTTCTTCTACGCGCTTCTGGGCGCGCTCGATGGAGCGCGTGACCATCTGGTTTTCGATGGGCTCAGAGTCGTCGAAGCCCATCCGGTCGAGCATGGCAACAACGCGCTCGGAGGCGAACAGGCGCATCAGGTCGTCGTCGAAGGAGACATAGAAGCGGCTGCTGCCGGGGTCGCCCTGGCGGCCCGACCGACCGCGCAACTGGTTGTCGATGCGGCGCGACTCGTGCCGCTCGGTACCGATGATGTGCAGGCCACCCAGCTCCTTGACCCGCACCTCATCGGCAGCACAGGTATCGCGCAGCCGACGGATCTCGTCAATTACCGACTGGCGCACCCCGATCTCGGCGGCCAGCTTTTGGGCCTCCTCCTCGTCACCCTGGACAAGCTTCTTGATGAACAGCTCGATGCGCCACTCCGCGCGGGGCTCGAGGCCCTCCTTGCGCAGGAGGTCGGCGGCCAGGTACTCGGCATTGCCCCCCAGCTTGATGTCGGTGCCGCGCCCGGCCATGTTGGTGGAGATGGTGATGGTCTTGCTGCGCCCGGCCTGGGCCACGATCTCCGACTCTTTTTCATGGTATTTGGCGTTGAGTACCTGGTGGGGAATACCCTTGCGGATGAGCTCCAGGGTGTGCACCGCTTTTTTGAGGTAATCCCAGGCCACCCGGATGTTGCCCTTGGGGGGGATGGTGGGCTCGTACTGCTCGAGCTCGCTGTTGCGCAGGGAGCTGGGGCGCTCGAGGGCCTTCTTGAGCCGCTCCCACTCGGGGCCGCTCTGCTTGGCGATGGCCTTGGCCAGGGCCTGGGCACGGGCCTCCAGGCGGGGTAGGTAGTGGCGGGGGTCTTTGAGCATGGCCGAAAGCCGCTCCGACTTCTCCACCGAGATGGTGCCTACCAAAACTGGCTGTCCCTTTTCGTACTTTTCCGCGATCTCCTCCACCACCGCGAAGAACTTACCCTTCTCTGAACGGTAAACCACGTCCGGATAGTCCTTGCGAACAACCGGGCGGTTGGTGGGGATGCTCACCACATCCATGGCGTAGATCTCCTGGAACTCCTTCTCTTCGGTCTTGGCTGTACCAGTCATACCGGCGATTTTCTCGAAGAGGCGGAAGAAGTTCTGGTAGGTGATAGTAGCCAGGGTCTGGTTCTCGCGCTCTATTTTGACGCCTTCCTTGGCCTCGATGGCCTGGTGCAACCCCTCGCCGAAGCGGCGGCCCGGCTGCAAGCGGCCCGTGAACTCGTCCACGATGATGACCTGGCCGTCTTGCACGATGTACTCGCGGTCCTTGAAGTAGAGCTCTTTGGCCCGGATGGCCTGGGTCAGCATGTGGGCCAGCTCCATGTGCTCGGTGTTGAAAAGCCCCTCCACCCCCAGGAGTTTCTCGGCCTTGGCGATGCCCTGCAGGGTCAGGTGAACGGCTTTTTGTTTTTCCTCAACGGTATAGTCCCCAGTGGGCTCGCCCTTGCTACCCACAGGTGGCTTTTCACCCCGTTCGAGCTTCTTGGCAATCTCGGCCATGCGGTAGTACATATCGGTGGCTTTCTCGGCAGGGCCGCTGATGATCAGGGGGGTACGGGCCTCGTCAATCAGAATGGAGTCCACCTCGTCGATGATGGCGTAGTGCAGGGGCGTGTCATGGCGCAGCACCAACTGCTCTGGGGCCACCGCCATGTTGTCGCGCAGGTAGTCAAAGCCCAGCTCGCTGTTGGTCACGTAGGTCACGTCGCAACGGTAGGCACGGCGGCGTTCCTCAGGGCTGGAGTGGTTCTGCACCACCCCCACCGTAAGGCCCAGCCCCTTGTAGATGGGCCCCATCCACTCGGCATCGCGCCGGGCCAGGTAGTCGTTGACCGTGACCAGGTGCACCCCTTTGCCGGCCATGGCGTTGAGCGCAACGGCCAGGGTCGCCACTAGGGTTTTGCCCTCCCCAGTTTTCATCTCGGCGATCTTGCCCTCGTGCAACACCGCGCCCCCAATGAGCTGCACGTCATAGTGGCGCAACCCCAAAAAGCGCTTGGAGGCCTCGCGGGTTAACGCGAAGACCCTGGGGAGCAGGTCGTCCAGGCTGCTGCCGTTTTGGTGGGCTTCGCGTAGCCTGGCATACTCTGCGGCCAGGTCATCTATGCGCGCAACCTCGTCCTCGAGGGCGTTTACCGGGGCCACCACCTCTTTCCAGTAGCGGGCCACCTTGCGCTCGTTGTTGTCCAAAAGCTTGCTAATCCAGGCCAGCATAACCAAGTGCGATTGTACTCTGTCTGGATGAGAATGGCGCGGGTACCCCAAAACCTCCAACAAAGCATGGACCTCAGGCCCCTTCAGAAAAGCTTGGCCCAGCACACAGGCCCGCTCGAGATGGCAGCGTAAAGTGTTGTTTATGCGCGTAGTAGCCTGGGTTCTGCTGCTGGGCGCTTCAGCCTTGGCTCAGCTCTGTGACCAACCCTTCTCCCCCACCCGGCCCGGCTGGGAGTGGCAGTACCGAGTAACAGGCGAGCGCACGAGTACCTACTCACTTCGCAAAACCAGCATTACCGAAAGCAGTTTTGTCCAGGTGCGCCAGGGCCCTGACGGTAAAGAGGAAATCACCTACCGCTGCACCCCAGAGGGCATCGCTCCAGTAGACTTCGGCACCCAAGGCAGTGGACGCACGGAAGGTGGGTCACAACTCAGCTATGACCTCGAGGTGGTCAAGGTGACAGGTGTGGCCATCCCCGACTACGAGCGCTGGACCTTAGGCAGCAGCTGGAAGCTGATACTGGAAGTACGGGGCAGCGGGCAACAAGGACCCTTGCGTTTCCGGGTGAGCGGGACCCTCGAGACCACCTACCGGGTAGTAGCCCAGGAAACCGTCACCACCCCCGCAGGCCGCTTCGCGGCCTACAAACTGCAAACTACCTTTGTAACCCGGATACGGGCCAACGCGGGGCCACTAAGCATACCGCTTAATTTCGAAAGCCAGGGCACAAGCTGGTACGCCGAGAATGTAGGGCTGGTCAAGAGCATCCAGAAAACCCGCGACGGCGAGATTGTGACCGAACTTGTGGCTTTGCGCAAATAAAGGTAGTGCCCTCGTCTCAACACAAAGGCAGGTAGGCCGCAGCCGGAAGGCTCAGCTGGCTTTGCGAAGTGTTGCAGCGGGTGCGCCAGGCCGCTAGGGCAATCATGGCACCGTTATCGGTAGCAAGACCCTTGGGAGGGAAAAGTAACCGAAGGCCTGCGGCCTGCAAGCGGGTCTGGAGCATGGCATTCTGTGCCACCCCTCCGGTCACCAACAAGGTGGTGAGACCCGTATGCTGGGCCGCTCGGGTTACCACCTGGACGATGTGCTCAACCACAACCTGCTGGAACTTAGCGGCAATATCCGCTGGGGGATAGCCCTTCTCTAAAGCCCTGGCCACCGCCGTTTTTAGTCCCGAAAAACTAAAGGAAAAACCCTCCTGCCCCTGGAGCGGTAGCGGGAGTGGAACCCTTCTGGCAGCACCCAGCCTGGCCAGCTTTTCGATCTCAGGGCCACCCGGGTAACCCAGGCCCAAAAGGCGTGCAGCCTTGTCGAAAGCCTCGCCAGCAGCGTCGTCTAAGGTAGCCCCCAGCAGCCGGTACCTCCCCCAGGCGGGTACCTCAAACAAATGGGTGTGCCCGCCGGAGGCAACCAGGGCCAGAAAGGGCGGCTCAACCTCGGGATGCTCGGCCAGGGCAGCGTAGATGTGGCCCTCGAGGTGATGCACGGCCACAAAAGGCTTTCCCAGGGCAAAAGCCAGCCCCTTTCCATAGGTGTAGCCCACCAGCAAGGCCCCGATTAGGCCCGGCCCCCGGGTCGCGGCAATTAGCTCGAGGTCGGATACCCCAATGCCCGCCTGGGCCAAAGCCTGCTGTACCAGCACATCAATCACCCGGATATGCTCACGCGAGGCCAGCTCGGGCACCACCCCCCCGTAGCGCTGGTGGAGCAGGGTTTGCGAGGCCACCAGGTTGACCACCACCCTTCCGCGGTGCACCAGGCCCACCCCGGTATCATCACAGGAGGTATCGATGCCCAGAATCCACACAGTCCGATTCTGTCTGCCTGAGCTTCTCGGGTCAAGCCGCAGGCTTAATTGCGGATCAGAACCTGTCTAGGCGCTATGGGTTACAAGTAGTATGGGCTTGTGAGCGAGGCTCGAGTTCAGGTTTCGGTCTTACAAACTACGCTTTCGCAGGTTTTATTCGGGCAAGAGCAGGTCATCCGCGAGCTGCTGGCTACCGCTGTGGCAGGTGGACACGCGTTATTGGAAGGCCTGCCAGGGCTTGGAAAAACCCTCCTGGCCAAGGCCTTCGCCGAAGCCAGTGGCCTTTCCTACCGCCGCATCCAGTTCACGCCCGACCTGCTGCCCGCCGATGTGACCGGAACCGAGATCCTGGAGGACGGCAGGTTTGTTTTTCGTCAGGGGCCCATATTCGCCCAGGTCGTACTGGCCGACGAGATCAACCGGGCCACCCCCAAGACCCAGTCGGCCCTGCTGGAGGCCATGCAGGAGCGGGGCGTGACGGTGAGCGGAACCCGCTACCCTCTGCCCGAGCCTTTTTTAGTGCTGGCCACGCAGAACCCGCTGGAGCTCGAGGGCACCTACCCCCTACCCGAGGCCCAGCTCGACCGCTTTATGGCCAAGATTACTGTACAGGCGCCGCCCAGAGCCACCTGGATCCGGATTCTTTCGGAAGAACCCAGCCCTCCTCAGCCAGTGAAAGGGCTGAACCTGCTGGAAGCCCGCGCCGAAGCGCAGCAGGTGGTGGTCAGCCAGCCCGCCCTCGAGGCCATTGCCAACACCGCACAGCTCGCCAGCGAGGAAAAGCACCTGCGCATGGGGCTCTCACCCCGGGGGGCCAAGGCCTGGCTGGCTCTGGCAAAAGCCCTGGCCTACCTCGAGGGCCGCGCCCACCTCGACTGGGAAGACCTGCGCAGTGCGGCCATGCCGGCCCTCTCCCACCGGCTGCTCCTAACCGAAGAGGCCCAGTTTGAGGGTATTCAAATCGCCCAGATTATCCAGGACCTGCTGCGGCGCACCATGCCTAAGTAGCCCCTAGCTGCGTGTAGGCAAGCGCTGTAGCAGCTTTTTAGGCATTTTGCAGACCATGGTGTAGGCCGGGTCGAAGACGTTGCCCAGATCGTAGCGCACGCACTGGCCCAGCAGTTGCGAGGCCCCCTGAATATCCAGCCCGTACTGGGTGGTGAGCCAGCGCAGCATCTCACTGGTAGCGTGCTGCACGCACTGGTCGAGGGGTCGAGCGTTGCCCACGGTGAAGATGTGCTCCCTGTCCTCTCCCCTGGGCCAGCGGATATGCTGGCCTTTGATGAGGTCTACCGAAAACTGCACGTCCATGGAAATCTCGAGGCCGGTTCCGGCAATTTCGCCGTCCCCCTGTAAGGCGTGTCCGTCGCCAAGGAAAAACAGGGCCCCTTCCACCTGCACAGGAAAATAAGCCGTGACGCCCTCTTTGAACCCCCGGTAGTCCATGTTACCACCGTGCGGCCCAGAAGTGGCGGTGGAGATGGCCTCGCCCCGGCTGGGCGCCACTCCAAAACAGCCCAGCATGGGCTCCAGCGGGAGCTCGAGGCCCTCCAGGCCCCTCACCGTCGAACGCAGCCGTGCGGTATTGCTCGCAAGATCCACCTCCCAGTCCAGCCAGCGCCCGGAACCCCGGGCCTGGGCCAGCACAGGCACATCCTCGGGGTCGACCACATTGGCGGCCAGGACTGCCCCCGACCAGGCTTGGTTACGGTTTGGCCTGAGCTGTTCCAGCCGCACCACCAGGGTATCGCCCGGCATAGCCCCTTCGACGTAAAAAGGCCCGGTCATGGGGTTGCCCCTGGGGGTTACCTGCTGCAGGGTTCGATCCTGACCCGCCGCATCCACGCAGGTGGTTCGTACCGTATCGCCCGGCGCGATATGTAGCACTGGCGGGTGAGCGCCGAAGGTGTGGTGGTAATAAGTCGGCTCGAAGACATGGGTGGGCATAACGCCCCCAGCATACGCCCCCAATCCACATTCTTCTGGGATTTGTGGGTAACATAACCTCATGTCGAACCGCTACATCGGTCAACCCATGAAGCGCCTGGAGGACGGCAAGCTGGTGCGGGGCCAGGGGCAGTACCTGGCCGACCTGAAGTCCGAGCATCTGCTGCACCTGGCCCTGGTGCGAAGCCCCTATGCCCATGCCCGGCTGATCTCGGTAGATGCCTCCGAAGCCACAAAACTACCGGGCGTGGTCGGGGTGTACACCTCGAGCGACCTTCCCGAGCTCTTTGCCCCGGCCTCACTGCCCCGCGACGCCCAGGGCATTTTGCATCCGATGCTGGCCCGTGAGCGGGTGCGGTACGTGGGAGAGCCAGTGGTGGCCGTGCTGGCGACCTCCGAGGCCCTGGCCCAAGACGCTGCCCAGCAGATTTTTGTGGACTACGAACCCCTTCCGGCCTATCCTGAGCCGCTGGAGGCCCTGAGGGCCCCGGCCATACACCCGCAGCTGGAAAGCAACGTGGCCCTGAGCCGCAAAACAGTGTCGGGCGAGGTCACCCAGGCTTTTGCCCGGGCTCACAAGGTGGTACGCGGGCGGCTGGTACAGCAGCGGGTAGCCCCCAGCCCGATGGAGCCCCGAGGCGTTCTAGCCAGCTGGGACGGCATCCGCGAGGCCCTCACACTCTGGTCGAGCACCCAGATGCCCCACGACCTCCGCAGCGCGGTAGCTGAAAGGCTGGGGCTGGCCGAGAACCAGGTGCGGGTCATCGCCCCGGATGTGGGCGGGGCCTTTGGGGCCAAAATTAACGTCTACCCTGAAGAAATCCTGGTGGCCTACCTAGCCCGGCATCTGGGCCAGAGCGTGCGCTGGATAGAGGGGCGCAGCGAGAGCTTCAATGCCACCATCCACGGGCGGGCCCAGGTGGCCGAGCTGGAGATGGCTTTCGATGCCGAAGGAAAAATTCTGGGGCTGCGGGGGCGGGTGGTGGCCGACCTGGGGGCCTATGCCCTCGAGACCACCCTGGGCAACGCCCCTGGCACCCTCCTGATGCTGCAGGGCCCCTACGAAATACCGGCGCTGGAGCTCGAGCTCCAGGCCGTCTACACCAACGCCACCCCCACCGGGGCCTACCGGGGAGCCGGGCGGCCCGAGGCCACCTATTACCTCGAGCGCCTGATGGACATGGGCGCGCGCGAGCTGGGCCTAGACCCCGCCGAGATTCGTCGCAGGAACTTTATTGCTGGCCCCTTCCCCTACAAAACCCGTACCGGGGCCAAATACGACTCCGGGGCCTACGCCGAGGTGCTGGACAAGCTGCTCGAGGTGAGCAACTACCAGCAGCTTCGCGCAGAACAGGCCCAGGCCCGAAGCCAGGGCCGCCTGGTGGGACTGGGGCTTTGCAGCTACGTCGAAATTACCGGCTATGGCTGGGACACCGGTGGGGTGCGGATTAATCCCGATGGCAGCGTGGTGATCTTCACCGGCACCTCGCCCCACGGCCAGGGCACCCAGAACGCCTTTGTGCAGATTGTGGCCGAGCGGCTGGGCCTTTCGCCCGAGCGCATCCGCGTGGTGCAGGGCGATACCCTGGCTATTCCCTATGGCATGGGCACAGCGGGCAGCCGCACCCTTTCGGTGGGGGGCTCGGCGGTGCTGAAGGCCGCCGACCTGGTGCGTGACAAAATGGTTCGCATCGCGGCCCACCTGCTCGAGGCGGCCCCTGAGGACATCGAGCTGCTCGAGCAGGGCTGGGGGGTGCGCGGCACCGACAAAGCGGTTGGACTTGAGCAGATTCTTGCTGCTGCCTTCAACCCCCGCAAGCTGCCAGCGGGTCTGGAGCCGGGCCTCGAGGGGCACGCCAGTTTCTCCCTCAAGGAGGCCAACTACCCCTTTGGGGCGCATCTGGCCATGGTCGAGGTAGACCGCGAGACCGGCCAGGTACGCCTTCTGCGCTACATTGCGGTGGACGACTGCGGGGTGGTGGTCAACCCGCTGCTCTTCGAGGGCCAGCAGCACGGCGGCATCGTCCAGGGCATCGGGCAGGCTTTGCTCGAGGGCATCGTCTACGACCAGGAAGGACAGAACCGCACCGCCAACTACCTGGAATACGCCTTGCCCAAAGCCGACCAGATTCCCCCCATCGAGCCGCACCACCACCAGACCCCCTCCCCCACCAACCCCCTGGGCGTGAAGGGCGTGGGCGAGGCGGGGGCCATCGCGGCCACTCCGGCGGTGGTCAACGCGGTGATGGACGCGCTGGACATCCCTCACCTAGATATGCCCCTTACCCCAGAAAAGGTCTGGCGGCCTTTGCGGGATAAAACAATTAGCCAGATCACCTAACATTTTCCTGATTTTTCTGGCGCCCCCTGAAGCGCAGGCGGTGGGAGATCATCCCGTGCCGATCTGCCCTTAGATTCGGGCAGGGTTCATATCAGTCTGGGTTCCTGCTACAGCACGGGCTGTGCCAGGGCCTTTTGTGTGTCATCACACTATATTTTGTTTTAGATTTGAATATTTTAGACATCAAACAAAGCGGTCGAGTTTACCACTAAACTCACAATCATCACGCTCCACGGCAGGAGAGTAGCTATGAAGATTGTTTGCATCGGCGGCGGGCC
>Ga0308390_1000390_pt1:0-7500 | contig 31755 bp, 34 predicted proteins | sample Hotspr2Sample149_FD_202358 | JGI IMG/M metagenome (GOLD analysis project Ga0308390, IMG submission 202358) | Hot spring phototrophic mat microbial communities from Mushroom Spring, Yellowstone National Park, Wyoming, United States - 20040719_149 ...
AACCTCTGTGCCGGATGCTCCCACAGACCACTCTTTTATGCCCTTAAGAAACTTGGTGCCTTTGTATTCGGGGATATAGGTTGTTATACCCTTGGTACAGCACCACCACTTCAGGCTCTCCACACAACAATATGCATGGGTGCAGGTGTTGGTCAGGCTCATGGTGCTATGAAGGCCTTAGGCAAGGATGCGTTGGGAAAGACTGTAGCAGTTATTGGCGATTCTACATTCTTACATGGCGGTGTTACACCCCTTATGGATATCGTTTATAATAAGGGTAATTCAACTACTATAATACTCGATAACAGGATAACTGGAATGACAGGTCACCAGGAACATCCTGGGACAGGCTTCACAGCAAGACAGGAACCAACAAATGCCGTTGACTATGCAGAACTTGGAAAGGCCCTTGGTGTAAAGAGCATACGTTATATTGACCCATATAATATAAAAGAGACTATGGAAATCATAAAAGAGGAGATGAATAAAGATGAGCCATCTCTAATTATCTACAAAAACGCACCTTGTATGCTTTTAAGAAGGGCAAAGCCAACAGAAAGATTCAAATATCCATTTTATGTAATTGATACAAATAAATGCAGGGGCTGCAAGATGTGCCTTGAGATTAACTGTCCTGCTATAAGCTGGCAAGAAGGTGAAGGTAAAACAGAAGATGGTCACAAGAGAAAAGGAACTACTTATATTAACAGGGATCAGTGTGTAGGCTGCGAGGTATGTGTACAGGTTTGTAAATTTGATGCCATAGTCCCGGGCACAAAGTAGGAGGTGGACAATGAAAGATAGCGATAAAACAGTAAATATATTTCTATCAGGTGTTGGTGGGCAAGGAACGATCCTTGCAAGTGATATCCTTGCCGAGGTTTTCATCAAAGCCGGTTATGATGTAAAAAAGGCAGAGGTGCACGGGATGGCGCAAAGGGGTGGAGACGTAACAACACACTTCAGGTTTGGCAAAAAGGTTTATTCGCCCTTAATTAAGTATGGAGATGTGGACTTTCTCCTGTCCTTTGAGCTCCTTGAGGCATTAAGGTATATCAACTGGGTAAAACCTGAAGGCAAAATTATTATAAACAAACAAAAGATATTTCCACCTGTAGTAAACCTCGGTCAGATGAAATATCCTGAGGATGTGGAAGAGTTATTTAAAAAATACTTCAAAGATAATGTCTGGGTAGTTGATGGACAGGGTATTGCAAGGAGCCTGGGAAATATTCAGGCTGCAAATGTTGTCCTTGTGGGCGCGTTTTCCAATTTCTTCCCAGAGATAAAACCTGAACAGTTTATCGAGGCTATCAAGACGCTTCTTGCACCAAAACTCCACGACTTAAATGTCAAAGCATTCTATGAAGGAAGAAAGGCCCTTTAAAAGGGGGCCTTTCCCCTTCTTTTATAAAACCCTTATTATCATCCTTTTCTTTTTTACTTTTTATAGCAAGGTATTTTCTATGGAGGTTTACACACTGGATAATAAACTACAGTATTTATTAGAGGAAAGAAAAAATACAGGCGTTGTTGCCATTCAAATTTGGGTAAGGGTAGGTAGCTGGCACGAACATGAAAAAATTGCAGGCATAACCCACTTTATAGAACATCTTATTTTCAAAGGCACTGAAAAATTGAAGGTCAACGAAATGCCTTCCAGGATTGAGGCACTGGGAGGCCAGGTAAATGCATTCACTTCATACGATAATACTGTATATCATATTGTGATACCAAAAAATGCCTTTCGAGAAGGATTTGAATTGCTTGCAGATACAGTGAATAATCCGGCATTTCCTGAAGAAGAGATAGCAAAAGAAAAAAAGGTTATCCTCGAAGAGATAAAAATGGGTGAAGATGATCCGCAGAGAAAGCTTTTTAAAGAATTGTTTTCATTGAGTTATTCCGAAATACCTTATGGAAGGCCAATTATAGGTTATGACCACACAGTCAATGGAATTACAAAAGAAGATATAGTTTTATATTATAAAACCCACTATGTGCCTGAAAATGTTGTTCTCGTAGTTGTTGGTGATTTCCAAAAACAAGAGGCAGAGGAATTGATTAAGAAACACTTTGCAAAAAAAATGGATATATACAAAGACAGAAAAGATTCTGTTACTTTTTTGAAAAAAGATAAAATGGTTTCAGAAAAGATTATTGAAAGAGATGTTAAAGAAAACTATTTAGCCATTTCTTACAGGATCCCATCTATTACTCATGAAGATATACCTGCCCTTGATGTTTTATCTGTGATTATGGGTTCAGGAGATAGTTCAAGGCTTCAGCAACAGTTGAAATATAAAATGGGGATTGTAACAGGTATAGCTGCTGATTTATTTGTCCCTAAATACGACGGCCTATTTATGATATATTCTACATTTTTTAAAGAAGATTATAAGGTAATAATAAAAGAAATTGAAAACGAATTAAAAAGGCTTAAAGAATACAGCCCGGAAGAATGGGAATTAATAAAGGCAAAAAACATGATAAAGTCTTCATTTATTTATTCTCAGGAGACTGCACAGGGAAAGGCAATGCAGACGGGCAAATTCTTTACACTCACAGATAGAATTGATTTTGTTGAGGATTACCTAAAACGCATTGAAAAGGTGACGGAAAACGATATTAAGGCAGTGCTGGATAAATACATTTTAGATAAGGAAAGAAAGATTGTGGTTTTGCAATCAGTTAAAAAGTCAGGTAATCCCTATATTTTTACATTAAAAAACAATATGAAATGTGTTGTAAATGTAAATAAAAATTCTCCGAGTTTTGCTTTTAGAATAGGATTTATAGGCGGTCTGAAAGAAGAGCCCGATGGAAAAAATGGTATATTCAATGTCTTATCAAAAATGTTACTTAAAGGGACATCAAATAAAGATGCTGCAACCATTGCAAAAGAGATTGATATGCTTGCCGGGGATATCACACCTTTTAGCGGGAAAAATACATTCGGGCTCACAGGTAAATTTTTAAGTAAAGATTTAAAAACTGTTTTTAAGCTTTTGAGCGAACTTATAAAAGATACAGTCTTTAGAGCAGATGAGTTAGCACGGGTAAAAGATGAGGTGCTCTCTGAGATCAGGCAGAAAGAAGACGACCCCATCACGTTTACTTTTATGCGTTTTAGAGAGGCTATTTTTGAAGGACATCCTTATTCAAAAGATCCCGACGGAAATGAGAGGGATGTTAAAAATATAACCGTTTCAGATCTAAATGCCATATATAAAAAATACGTAACACCACAAGAGGCCATCTTAGCCATATCAGGAGACGTTGATTATGCTGAAATAAAAGGCTTGTTTGAAGAATTTTTTTCAGATTTTAATGGAGAAAAGGTAACACTAAAAAAGGTTCTACCAAAGCAAAAGAAACAAGAGGTATTTGAGAAGAAAAAGATGGGGCAGAGGCATTTAATATTTGGTTTTTTAGGTCCAGGGATAATAGACAAAGACAAATATGCCGTTGAGGTAATGGCTGCAATCTTATCAGGCATGGGAGGCAGAATACACAGGATTTTAAGGGAAGAGAATCCATACGCATATGCATTGACATTTTTTAACAGGCAGGATTACGAAACAGGCAGTATGGGTATATATATAGGTACAGATGAAAAATATAAAGACAGTGTAAAAAGAATTGCAATAGACGAACTAAAAAGGATTGCTAAAGATGGTTTCACACCTGAAGAGGTAAAAAATGCAAAAAATCGCCTTATCGGGAATAAATTAATCAGGATGCAGTCTAATATAAACATTTCGTCAGAAATGTGTCTTGATACTATATACGGACTGGGTTTTGATTACTTTAAAAGATGGCAAAATTATATAGAACAGGTAACAGATGCAGATGTAAACAATGCAACAAAGAAATATATTGATTTAGATAAGATGGTTTTAGTTGAAGTCGGTGAATAATATATAAAAAAGTGGAGGATAAGATGCATCTTACCCATCTTGATGAAAAGGGAAGGGCACGGATGGTGGATATCACTGATAAAAAAGAAACACATAGGATTGCAAAGGCATATGGAAATGTGAGGGTATCTCCAGACACATATAAGATAATAAAAGAAGGTTATGGTCCAAAAGGGGATATCTTTTCCGTTGCAAAGATAGCAGGGATTATGGCAGCAAAAAAGACCCATGAGTTAATACCCCTCTGTCATCCTCTGGCAATAAGCCATATAGAAGTGGAATTTAAGTTTTTAGATTATGAAAATAGGGTAGAAATTATATCAACGGTGAAAACAACAGGCAAAACAGGTGTTGAGATGGAAGCCCTTGTATGTGTAACCCATGTTGCTCTTACAATATATGATATGTGTAAGGCTATAGATAAGGGGATTGAGCTGGGTCCATTTTATCTTATTGAAAAAGAAGGTGGTAAAAGTGGACGATATGAAAAAAAATAATTATATGATCTGGGCATGACAATTTTTTTGAAGCATCTAAAATAAACCAGATGGAGAAAAAATGAAAGGCAAGATCTTATCGGTAAACATAAGCAAAGATAAAGGTGAAAAAAAAATTAATATAGGCAGATGCAGGTTGATAAAAGGCAAAGGCCTTGAGGGTGATGCCCATGCAGGTTTTATGCACAGGCAGGTTAGTCTTCTGTCACTGGAGAGTATAGAAAAGATGAGGGAAAAGAGTATCCCTATTGAATACGGGGATTTTGCAGAAAACCTCACAGTAGAAGGTATTGACCTTTTATTACTGCCTGTGGGAGCAAAACTTATGGTGGGAGATGGTATAATCTTAAGGGTAACCCAGATAGGGAAACAGTGTCATAAAGGGTGTGCTATATTTCAGCAGGTCGGTGACTGTGTTATGCCAAAAGAAGGAATATTTGCCGAGGTCATGACAGATGGTTATGTAAGAGTAGGAGACGATGTAGAGGTTATAGAATGAAATACACTGCAGCCATTATAACAGTAAGCGATAAAGGCTCTAAAGGTGAAAGAGAGGACAAAAGTGGACCTGCCCTTCAAAGGATGTTAAAAGATCTCTATGATGTTAAAAAGATGTTGATTGTGCCAGATGAGATAGATGTCATAGCAGATGCATTGAAGTCCCTTGCCGATATAGAAAAAATTGATTTAATAGTGACCACAGGCGGGACAGGTGTTACAAAAAGAGATGTCACACCTGAGGCAACAAAGATGATTATAGAAAAAGACCTGCCTGGATTTGCCGAGATAATGAGGATAGAGAGCTACAGGATAACCCCACACGGTATCATATCAAGGGGAATATGCGGAATAAGGGGTGAAAGTATCATCATAAATCTGCCAGGTAGTCCTAAGGCAGCTACAGAGTGTCTGTCTTTTATAATAGATGCCTTACCCCATGCCATATCAAAGGTAAAAGGGGATACATCTGATTGCGGGCAATAATTTTTTTCTACGATGGAAAGTGAGAGAAAAAGGCAAAGGGGTGAAGAAACATAAATAGTGAAGATAAAAACACTATATGTCTTAGATGTGGTAACTGCTGTCATGTAGATGTAGCTGCTTATGTAACTTTCGATGATATAAAAAGATGGAAAAGGGAAGGGCGTTATGATATTCTTGACCATATCCGTGCATATGGTGTAACATGGACAAATCATGGGGTTATAAATAGTTTTGGAAAACATATAAACAATTGCAGGATGAGTTGTATTTATCTTCAATGGGATGGTTTCAAAACATCCTGTCAGATATATGAAACACGCACCAAGGTTTGCAGAGACTATGTCCCGGGCTCATCATGGTTGTGTCCCCAGTGCCGCATGAAGCCTCTGTGACATCTGTTAAATAAAGGTAGTATTGTTAAAAATCCAGCCCTAATAACCTTGCAGCATTGTAAAAACATATCTTTTCTTTATCCCTTTCTGAAAGAAAGGGCAGATTTAAAAGAAATTCAAGTTCTTCTTTTTGGTCTGTCCAGGGGCTATCTGATGCAAAGAGGATGCGTTCAATGGAGTGTTCCTTAAAAATACGTTCAAGGAAGGACCTGGGTGCTTTACGAAGTACAAAAGAGGTATCCATATAAATATCCTGACCTGCTAAATATCTCAGTGTTTCTTCATATACATATTCTCCACCTAAATGAGCAGCAATAATAGTTAATTGAGGGATTGCCTTGTGAACATTTGCAATACGTTCAGGTGTTCCATGAACAGGGTAGGGGAGTCCCCTATCAACACCTGCATGTAAAAGGACAAACATCCCCTGTTCTGCTATTTTTTCGTAAATTGGAAACATCCTGGGCTCATCGACATAAAAATTTTGATAATCTGGATGAAGTTTAAAGCCTTTGAACCCTTCCTCTTTTAAAGCTTTAATATTATCAGAGGTCAAAGGTAATTCGGGATGCAATGCAGCCAGAGCCTCAATGCCTGGTTGTCTTATAGATGATAACCATTTTTGAAAAGAGGCAACCTGGTTTGGCTTTGTCGGAACAGCAGCAACAATCGATATGTCTATTCCTGCCTTTGCCATTGATTTTTTTAAACCTGTAATGGTTCCATCTGTGTAGGCCTGGATGCCTGAACGTTCACAAACGGCTTTAATGGTGGTTGATACTATATCATCTGGGTATACGTGTGTATGAAAATCAATTTTCATTAGTTTAAAATGTCATTTATTTGAGAATAAAAATTCCCGGCAACGACCTACTTTCCCACAGAGTTGCCCCTGCAGTATCATTGGCGCTGGAGGGCTTAACTTCCGTGTTCGGGATGGGAACGGGTGTTTCCCCTCCGCTATGGTCACCGGGAAACTTTATCAGTTTTTACTTTTTATTTCCAACTTTTTAAAGACAACTATACATGCTGATTTTGATTTATTGGTCAAGCGCTCGACCTATTAGTACCGGTAGGCTAAACGTATCGCTACGCTTACACCATCGGCCTATCAACCACGTAGTCTACGTGGGGTCTTAGCCCGGTATTGCTACCGGACAGGATAACTAATCTTGAGGCGGGTTTCCCACTTAGATGCTTTCAGTGGTTATCCCTTCCGGACATAGCTACCCAGCTATGCCACTGGCGTGACAACTGGTGCACTAGAGGTCCGTCCATCCCGGTCCTCTCGTACTAGGGACAGACCCTCTCAATTATCCTGCGCCCACGGCAGATAGGGACCGAACTGTCTCACGACGTTCTAAACCCAGCTCACGTACCGCTTTAATTGGCGAACAGCCAAACCCTTGGGACCTACTTCAGCCCCAGGATGCGATGAGCCGACATCGAGGTGCCAAACCTCCCCGTCGATATGAACTCTTGGGGGAGATAAGCCTGTTATCCCCGGAGTACCTTTTATCCGTTGAGCGATGGCCCTTCCATGTGGAACCACCGGATCACTAAGACCAACTTTCGTTCCTGCTCGACTTGTAGGTCTCACAGTCAAGCCGGCTTATGCCTTTGCACTCTACGGCTGGTTTCCAATCAGCCTGAGCCGACCTTCGTGCGCCTCCGTTACTCTTTAGGAGGCGACCGCCCCAGTCAAAC
>Ga0308390_1000390_pt1:12500-31755 | contig 31755 bp, 34 predicted proteins | sample Hotspr2Sample149_FD_202358 | JGI IMG/M metagenome (GOLD analysis project Ga0308390, IMG submission 202358) | Hot spring phototrophic mat microbial communities from Mushroom Spring, Yellowstone National Park, Wyoming, United States - 20040719_149 ...
AGAAAAAATGTGAAGATGACATATCTCTTAATGATGAATGGGATGCAGTAAAAGAAGCACTTTTTAATTTTCACAGCCTTGAATTAAAAGGCGGGGTTATACTAATTGAAAATAAGGTCGTTGCATTCACTTTGGCAGAAATGCTTAATAAACATACTGGAGTCATCCATATAGAAAAGGCAGACCCTGATATCCCTGGACTCTATTCGCTTATAAACCAGAAATTTTGCGAATCAGGTTTAAAAGAAGCCCTCTTTATAAACAGGGAACAAGATCTCGGTATCCCAGGTTTAAGGGAGGCGAAACTTTCATATTATCCCCATCATTTTGTAGAAAAGTTTAATGTGGGGCTATATAATGCTTGACATAAAATCATGACTTATGTTTAAAATAATCAGGTGCCGAGGTAGCTCAGTCGGTAGAGCAGCGGACTGAAAATCCGCGTGTCATTGGTTCGATTCCGATCCTCGGCATTTTTAATTAAAATGAACAAAGTAACCTTTCTTTCTATCATCTGTCTTTTTCTTATTAACAATGTATTTTCCATAACCCTTGAAGAGGCAATTAAGAGGGGGCTTGAGGTTTCGTATCCGTTAAAGCAGCAAAAAGAGATTATTAAAAGTTTTGAATATCAATATACTTCTTCCATAGACCCTTATTTACCAAAGGCTAATATGGAAGGTGGGTATATAAGATATTTATACGGGAGTCCATCCCAAACAAGGACTTCAGGCATAGACAGCATAGGAAACGATGTATACAGTGCAACAGGCACTCTGTCGCTCAGGATTTTTGATGGTGGTTTAAGGTCTGCTAAAAGAAAAGGGGCTGAATCTTCGCTGGAAAGGGAAAAAGAAAAAATAGAATCTGTTAAAACAGATGTAATCTATAATATAAAAACCGCATTTTTCACTGCCCTTGGCAAAAAGATAATAGTGGAGAAAAAAAAAGAGGCTTATGAAATAACTAAAAAGATAGTTGATTTGACAAAGGCGAAATACGATTTAGGTGTTGCAAAAAAAAGCGATGTTTTACAGGCAGAGGTTAGGCTTACCTCAGCCCGTATAGAACTTTTTGAAAGCGAAAAGGAGTTTGAAAAGGCACTGGAAGATTTAAATTCCCTTCTTCTGTTCAAGGGCGATGAAAATCTAACAATCGAGGGTGACCTTTCTATTCCTGTTCAGAAAGAAAGCATTGACAGTTTAACAGAAAGGGCTTTAAAGACAAGGCCTGATGTAAATTATCAATTAAAAGAAATAGAAAGATTAAATATGGTTTACAATGAAAAAAAGAGCGAGTGGTATCCAAAGATCGATGTAGAACTTCAGCAATCAAGGGTTGACAAATCTTTTGCACCTAAAAATAGGCAGGATATATTTGGATTGACCCTTACATATCCCATTTTTGATGGGGTAGGGAGGTATTATAATTTAAAGGCATCTGCCAGTGAATTAAGCGCAGCAAAATTCAGACTTGAAGAGATAAAAAGAACGGTAAAGCTTGAAATAACAAAGGCATATAAAGATTTTGAAAAAAGCTTCGAAAATACAAGGTTATACAAAGAACTTTTGAAAGAAGCAGAAGTAAATTTTGAACAGGCCTACGGTGAATATAAGGTGGGAAAGGGTGATATCCTTAGTCTTTTGCAGTCTGAAAAGGACCTTTCCAAGGCAAAGGAAAATCTTGTCACATCCCTTTATCAATTAAACAATGCTATGGCATATCTTGAAAAGGTTGCCTATATTACAGGGTATTAGAATGGAAAAGAAAAAGAAACTCATAGTTTTTTCTGTGGTTTTTATTTTAATTGTTGCTGTTTTATCTTCTATCATGTTTATAAAAAGTTCAAAGACAAAAGGCAAGAATGATGAGATTTATGTAGTAAAAAAGGGTGAGGTTGTCCATTTTACAGAGCAGACAGGCATAATAAAGTCTCAGGTTGGAGCCATCGTTAAGGTGGGAACAAGGGCAACGGGAGTAATAACGCGTCTTAATTATCAGGTAGGTGATTTTGTAAAAAAAGGTGTCCTTATAGCAGAGATAGATGATAGGGAAAAATTGGCAGAAAAGAGAAGTCTTGAGGCTCAGATTGAGGAACAGAAAAAAGACCTCGAGGCAAAAGAGGCACAATACGCATATAACAAACAGAATTACGAAAGAGAAAAGATGCTTCTCGAAAAAGAATTTACTACAAGGGATAATGTGGAAAGGGCAAAAAGGGAAATGGATGTATCACTGGCACAACTGGAGGCATCTAAGGCAATGATAAAAGTAATTAAGGAGAAGCTTAAAAGCCTTGAAGTGTCATTAAGTTATCATAAGATTTATTCTCCCATATCAGGATTTGTATCTCAGGTTACTACACAGCAGGGTGAGACAGTAGTTGCAGGCCTTTCTGCTGTAAACCTTATAACCATAATAGACCCTACAAAACTTGAAATGTGGATTTATGTTGATGAAACTGACATAGGTAAGGTAAAAAAAGGTATGTTCGTTGAATACTGGGTAGATGCCTATAAAAAAAAGGTATTCACAGGAACTATTTCCATGATATACCCCCAGCCTGAAATAAAGGATAATATAGTGTATTACCTTGCCATTGTTAAGATAGATCCAAAAAATACAGAATTTCTTAAACCTGAGATGACAACCCATGTAAAGATAATTGTAGAAAAGAAAAAGGATGTTCTTGTCGTTCCCAATAGCGCAGTGCGTTTTGAGGAAGGTAAAAATGTAGTGTATGCGATGACAAAAGATAAGACTGTGCGTGTTGATGTTGAAACAGGGATCAGGGACGACAGATTTACAGAGATTATTTCAGGGGTTAAAGAAGGGGATAAGATAATCATACCTGTTATCAAGAAAAACCAGCCAGGTCCAAAAAGGTGATAAGGCTTAAGGGCATTAAAAAAAGCTATTTCATAGGGGAAAGGGAGCTACCCATACTTAAAGGTATAGACCTTACCATTGAATCTGGTGAACTCGTAATACTTATGGGTGTTTCAGGTTCAGGAAAGACTACCCTTATGAACATAATAGGCTTGCTGGATAAACAGACCCAAGGTGAGTATTTTTTTATGGAAAAGAATGTTGACGGCCTTGATGATGAAAACCTTGCTGTTCTGAGAAACGAACATATAGGTTTTGTTTTTCAACAATTATTTCTTCTGCCTTATTTAAATGCATTAGAAAATGTCCTTATGCCAATAGTATATTCAAAAAAGAATATAAAACATCCAAAAGAAAAGGCAAAACAGCTTCTTACAAGATTTGGACTTGCAGATAGGATGCACAATAAACCATCTCAGCTTTCTGGAGGAGAACAGCAAAGGGTAGCAATAGCCCGGGCATTAATAAATGACCCCGACCTTATTCTTGCCGATGAACCAACAGGGGCACTCGATTCCAAAACAGGCAATGAAATTATGGAATTATTCAGGATGTTAAATGAAGAGGGAAAGACAATAATAGTGGTAACACACGATCCAAAACTCGCCCAATTCGGAAAGAGATTATTAAGGATTGAGGATGGGGTTATCTCTCAAGATACTACAAATTAGGGAATTTTTAGAAGAGACCCTAAAGATACTTTTTTATTATAAGGGCAGGGTAATATTTTCCCTTTCAGGTGTTGCCCTCGGTATACTTTCAATATGTGTAATAATCACAACAATAGATGGGGCAAACAAAAAGGCATATGAAATCTTCGAAGCCCTTGGCCCTGATTCTATAATGATATTCGGAGGAAGTGAAAGGCAGAGGATGGCAAGGGAAAGGGTTGCTACGCTCACATATAAGGATGCTGAATCAATAGAAAAAATAAACGGCATTTACGATATAACAAAGGCATATTCTGTAAGGGGTCTAACTTTAAGATATAAAGATAGAAAATGGCAGACGAATGTCATAGGTTCCACGGAAAACTATTTTGAATCGTATAAATGGAATCTTTATATGGGAACTGTATTTAGAAAAAATGATGAAATAAATGCTGAACCAGTCTGCGTTATTGGATATAAGGTATACGATGAACTCTTCAGGGGTGAAGATGCCATAGGTAAAACCATTCAGATTGGAAAACTCCCGGCAAAGGTAATAGGTGTCCTTGAAGAAAGAGGCTGGGTAGCAGGGGGACCTAATATAGATGACAGGGTTGTTATGCCCCTATCCACGGTAACTACAAAATTGTCCAATGAAAAAAGATACTTAGGCATGTTAAGGGTTAAAACTTCAAGGGATGTAGATTCAACCATAGAGGATATAAAAAGAGTTTTAAGGAAAAATCACGGTATAGTAGGTGACCAGGATGATTTTACAATAAGGAGCTCAAGGGATATATTGCAGTTTATGAGCGTTATCTCTGGATCTTTATTTTTATTTTTAGGAACCGCTTCTGTTGTTGCCTTTGTTGTAAGTGGTTTTGTCCTTGCCAATCTATTTTATCTTACCATACAGGAAAGAAAAAAGGATATTGGTATAAGAAGGGCATACGGTGCATCGAGAAGGGGCATTCTCATTTCTTTTTTATTTGAATCCATTTTGATTACATTTTTGGGCGGGATAATAGGCATTATTTTAAGTGTGTTACTTCAGGGTATTTTTGAAAAACTCTTCGATATACCTATGGAATTTTCATTTAAAGTTGTAATATTTGCATTACTTTTTAGCTGTCTTACCGGAACAGTTTCAGGGTTTAAGCCTGCACTCAAGGCAAGCAGAATTGAACCAATAGAGGCTATAAGGGGATGATGTATTCCTTCAATTTCTATCTAAAGATTGCCCTTCAAAATCTCGTTATCCATAAAGCAAGGATGATACTATCGCTTTTAGGTATTTTATTTGCAGTAATGAGCCTTGTTGCATTTGGAAATATAAGCAGCGGCATGAAGTTAAAGATAGACAATGAAATTAGTAGATTTGGTAAAAATCTTATTATATTGAGGTCAGGCCTTGTATTTATAACAGGCAGAGGGGCAAGCCAGTTTGCAGAATCTAAGACATTAAAACTTGAAGATGTGAAGATAATAAAGGAAAGATTACCAGAGATAAAAGAGGTTGTTCCTTTTTTCGACACCACATATCCTGCACGATACGGAGAGAATACACTTAGGATAAATATAATAGGCGCCACACCGAATATTTTCACAGTGAGGAACATAGATCTTATGGTGGGTAAACCTTTTACAGATAAGGATGATGATAATACAGTAAAAAGTGCTGTAGTGGGTTTTAAGGTATACGATAATCTTTTTAAATCAGAAAACCCTCTTGGTAAATATCTTTTAATCTACAGGGTTCCAACAGAAATAATAGGTGTTATAGATGAAAAAGGTGTTGATTTTAATGGCCAGGACCAGGACTTGCAGGTTTATATACCCTTGAATACTTTTATGAGAAGATACAGCAATGTGGATTATATTAAAGGTGCCTATTTTCAAACAGAAGATGGGGTAAAACTTGGTGAGACAAAACAGAAGATAAGAAAACTCTTGAGGAGCATTCATAATCTAAAAGATTTCCAGAAGGATGATTTTTCTATATTTACACTGGACGATATATTAAGAACAAGGGAAGAGGGTATAAGGCTTGTTTCTGTTCTTACTATAATTGCATCCATAGTATCCTTTCTAATAGGTGGACTTGGTATATTCGCCATCATGCTTTTAACAGTGGCAGAAAGAAAGATAGAAATTGGCATAAGGAGGGTTGTGGGTTCTAAAAAAAAGGATATTATATTCCAGTTTCTTACAGAATCCGTGATTGTTGCCATGATAGGTGGTATTGCTGGCATTGTCGTTGGATGCATCATTACTGTTATTGTTGACTATTTAGGAGGGTTTCCATTCTTCTTGTACATAGGAAATATATTCCTATCTATTTTTATAAGTGTTTTAATAGGTATTGCAGCAGGTATTTATCCTGCCATTCAGGGTACTAAATTTGTGCCCATAGAGGTATTATACTGAAGTTTTAATCATCTAAAACTTCGTTTTAAAAAAATTGACAAACAGGCTTTAATGTTATAATTATATGCGTTTTAATTTTATAAGCAAAAAGGAATTATGGATGATAGAAATCAAAATACACCAGGAGCGCTGTAAAGGCTGTTCATTGTGTGTGGAATTTTGTCCAAAAAAGGCACTTTTTATATCAGATAAGCTTAATATGAAGGGTTATTTTGTTGCTGCCTTTGATGAGAAAAAAGGCTGCACAGGATGCACGAGTTGCGTCCTTGTATGCCCTGATGTTGCCATAGAGGTGTATAGGAATTGAAAAGATTAATGAGTGGAAATGCTGCCATTGGAGAGGCAGCAATACTTTCAGGTTGCACATGCTATTTCGGATATCCCATAACACCGCAAAATGAACTTACTGAATATATGGCCAAGAGGATGCCAGAATCAGGTGGTATATTTATCCAGGCAGAGAGCGAGATTGCAGCAATTAATATGGTTCTTGGTGCGAGCGTTGCCGGTGCAAGGGCTATGACCTCTTCAAGTAGTCCTGGTATTAGCTTAAAACAGGAAGGGATATCCTATCTTGCAGCAGATGAGCTACCTGCTGTTATTGTGAACATGGTAAGAGGTGGTCCTGGTATGGGCAATATCTCTCCTGCCCAATCAGATTATATGCAGGCCACAAAAGGTGGCGGGCATGGTGATTATAAAACCATAGTACTTGCGCCATCTTCTGTTCAGGAGCTTGCAGATATCGTTCCCATAGCATTTGATCTTGCAGATTTGTATAGAAACCCTGTTATCATTTTAGGAGATGGTATGCTCGGCCAGATGATGGAGCCAGTTGAGTTCGATCATATAAAGAAGATAAAGGATTATCCAAAAGATTATATACTCACAGGAGCTGAAAACAGACCATCAAGGATGGTTCGCTCCCTTCTTTTTGATACAAAAGAAGAAGAGGAACATAACTGGAAGCTTTTCAGAAAATTTCAGAGGATTGAAAACAATGAAATTCGATATGAAACATATCTTATAGAGGATGCAGAAATAGCGGTAATTGCTTATGGTATTGCAGCAAGGATTGCAAAGGGTGCAATAAAAAGGTTAAGGCAGGAAAATATAAAGGCAGGGCTTTTAAGGCCTATTACGCTATGGCCCTTCCCCCACAAACAGATAAGGGAGCTTGCAAAAACAATAAATGATTTCTTTGTGTTTGAAATGTCTACAGGCCAGATGGTAGAAGATGTGAAATTAAGCCTTGAAGGAAGAGGCCATATTAGTTTTTACGGAAGACCGGGTGGTGTGATCCCCACACCCGTTGAAATAGCAAGGATTATATCAAGACATTACTATCAGAGTCAGAAGGCAAGAAAACCATGAAAAAGATATATACCCGTCCCAGTGCATTAAAAGATGCCCATTTTCATTATTGCCCTGGCTGTGGTCACGGCATAATAAACCGTCTCATTGCAGAGGTAATAGATGAGATGGGGTTGAGAGGAAAGGCCATATGTGTTGCCCCTGCAGGCTGTGGCATGCTCGTGTATAACTATTTTGATATAGATACCATTGAATCTGCCCATGGCAGAGGCGCTGCTGTGGCAACAGGTATAAAAAGAGTTTTGCCTGAAAACCTTGTTTTTTCATATCAGGGAGACGGAGATCTTGCAGCTATAGGTACAGCCGAGGGATTTCATGCTGCCAACCGCGGTGAACTTATAACTGTTATATTTGTAAATAATGGTGTTTACGGCATGACAGGTGGACAGATGGCGCCTACTACCTTAAAGGAGCAAATAACGACAACAACACCTTCTGGAAGAAATCCTGTAAATGCAGGGTATCCTGTTAAGGTATGTGAGGTCTTTTCTGTGCTTGAAGGCACATCATATCTCGAAAGGGTATCGGTTAATAGCCCCTCTGCTATAAAAAAGACAAAAAAGGCCATAATAAAGGCATTTCAGCATCAGTTAAATAGAACAGGATTTTCCCTTGTGGAGATTTTATCACCATGTCCAACCAACTGGAAGATGAGCCCTATTGAGGCATTTAAGTGGATAGATGAAGTAATGACAAAACAATTCCCTCTGGGTGTGATTAAAGAGGTAAAATAATGCTTATTAAAACAATTTTTTCAGGATTTGGCGGTCAGGGTGTGTTGTCAATGGGTTATACAATGGCAAGCACCGCCATGTATGAAGGCAAATATGTTACGTATCTTCCATCTTATGGTGTAGAGGTAAGGGGAGGTACTGCCAACTGTACTGTGGTTTTATCAGATGAGGAGATCGCATCCCCTGTAGCGTCTGAGCCTGAATTTGTTGTTGCCATGAATCAGCCGTCTTTCGTAAGGTTCCAGAGCATTTTACAATCAGGGGGACTGCTCTTTGTCAATTCTTCCCTTGTAAATACTGCATCGGCAAGAGGGGATATAGAAATCATATCGGTTCCCACAAGTGAGCTTGCAGAAAGATTAGGTCAAATAAGGGTTGCCAATATGGTCATGTTAGGTGCATTTATAAAGGTGACCAATATCGTGTCTTTTGATTTTTTAATAGAGCATCTCGCTGATATACTCGGTGAAGGAAAATCAAAACTTATAAGATTAAACAAAGATGCCCTTGAAATGGGATATAATTTTATTAAGGAGTGAGTTTTAAAATGGTTATAAAACAGCTATCAGTAAGCCTTGAAAATGTTCCAGGAGCCCTTTCAAAATTAAGCGAACTTTTAGGTAGAGAAGGTGTCAATATAAGGGCAATATCTGTGGCAGATACATCAGATATAAGCACGGTAAGATTTGTAGTAGATGACCCTGAAAGGGCAAAAAATATTATGAGGGCAAACGGATATTCGCCAAAAGAAACAGATGTCCTTGCCGTTGAGACCCCTGACCATCCAGGGGGTCTAAATGCAGTGCTTATACCCTTAAAAAATGCAGGTATTAATGTCCACTATCTATATCCCTATCTGGGAAGAATCGGTAACAATGCCATTGTGATTCTTGGCGTTGATAAGACAGAGGAGGCACAGAAGGTTCTTCAACAGAACTGGGTCCACACGCTCGGCAAAGAAGCATATAATATTTAGTAAAGCAGTTTTTAAAAAGGGACGGAGATTACAATTTTCTGTGACAATGGATACACTCATTAAAGACCTTTTTGCCATCATGACAATAGAAACACTTTTTATTAGTAAAATGCTCATCCATTGTAAAAAGTGCTTTTTTATGTGTATCAAAAAGGGTTATATGACAATCTTTGCAGATAAATCCTTTAGAAGCATGAACCTGATGGTCAAATATTACTTTACCCTGACCTCCTCCCCTGTATATCAAAACATTATTATCAATCAAAGACATTGCTAAATTCCTTACAAGGAAGATAATAAAAAACGATAAAATTAAAAAAACCATTTTCTTTATACTAAAACCCGTTTAAGAGTTAAAAATTAAAATTAAAATTCATCAATTTGAAATTTTTATTTTGACAGTTTTCAAATGTTGATACATAATCAAAACATTTCTTAATAAGAATAAAAAACTAAAAGCATCTATTTAGAGATATGTCAACCAATCCCTGTATTCTTCATGCATACCTCTGGCAACCTCAAAGAACTTTTTCTGTATTTTAAGTGTGATGGGTCCAGGTTTACCCTGACCGATATTTCTTCCATCCACCTCCCTGACAGGGGTTACCTCAGCCGCTGTACCTGTAAAAAATACCTCGTCTGCTATATAAAGCTCGTCTCTTGTAAATCTCTCTTCTTTCACCTCATAACCCATGTCCTTTGCAAGTTTTATCACCGCAGCCCTTGTTATGCCTGGCAAAATGGATGTAAGGGGTGTTGTCTTGATTACATCTTTTCTTATCATAAAGACGTTTTCCCCGCTTGCCTCTGATACATATCCGTCCGTATCGAGCATTATTGCCTCATCGTATCCTGCTGCTATGGCCTCTCTTTTTGCAAGGATGGAATTAACATAATGACCGCAAATTTTACCTTTTGTCATACAGGAGTCTACATGATGTCTTAAAAAAGATGAGACCTTTGCCCTTATTCCATTTACAAGGCCTTCATCACCTAAATATGCACCCCATACCCAGCTTATTATTGCAAGCCTTACCTTAAATTCCTTAACGTATAATCCGAGTTGTCCGTCACCCATAAAAGCAATGGGTCTTATATAGCATTCATTAAATTTATTCACCTTTACTATCTCTTTGCATATCTCTTTTACTTCTTCTTTGGTATACGGTATATCAAGCTGGACAATATGGGCTGAGTCAAAGAATCTGTCTATGTGTTCGTTTAACATAAAGATAGCGCTTTTTCCGTCATGGCACCTATAGCATCTAATGCCTTCAAAGACACCTACACCATAGTGTAGCGTATGCGTGCAAACATGGACATTTGCATCATCCCAGTTAATAAATTTCCCGTCTAACCAAATCTTATCTGCCCTCATTTACGCTGCTCCTTTTTTAATATATTCTTTTAAAACTTTATCTAATACCCCGTTTATAAAATTTTTTGAGTCCTCACTTCCATATTTTTTTGCGAGCTCAATGGACTCATTTATTGCCACCTTTGGCGGACAATCTACGGAAAATATCATTTCAAACACACCTATCCTTAGTATGTTTCTATCCACATAGGTGATTCTATTGAGATTCCAGTTTTCACAGGATGCATCTATATATCCATCGATCTTATCTATCTCTTTTTTTATGCCCGATAGCAGGTATCTTGCATATTCTATTATATCAGACTTATGGGGAAACAACTCACAGTATCTTTCAAGGGCTAATTCAGGTTCATCCCCCGCTGTTTCCATCTGATATAGCATTTTAAGTGCTAACTCTCTTGCCTTTCTCCTTCGCACAGATTATTATCCTTTATTAAATTTAACAGTTCTATCACAGACATGGCTGCATCGTATCCTTTGTTGCCAGATTTAGTTCCTGCCCTCTCTATGGCCTGCTCTATGTTGTCACTTGTAATAATTCCAAATGTAACAGGTTTTTCAAAATCCAGGGCAATCTGGGCAATACCTTTTGTTACTTCATTTGCCACATAATGAAAATGGGGGGTTGCACCTTTTATAACTGCACCTAAACATATAACACCATCAATATTTGTTTTTTTTACGAGGAGTTTTGCAATAAGAGGTATCTCAAAAGAGCCAGGTACTTTGTATATTTCAACATCCTTTTCTTCTGCACCGTGTCTTTTTAATGCATCCAGTGCCCCTTCGAGGAGTCTATCTGTTATGAAACTGTTGAATCTGCTTACAACTATGGCTATCTTTAATCCCTTTGCAGTTAATTTACCTTCATGTATCATGGTATCTCCTTAAATGTTATTCAGTAAATGGCCGAGTTTTTTCTGCTTTGTCTTAAGATATGTGATATTGTATTTTGTAGGTGAAATTTCAAGAGGAACCCTTTCCACAACCTTTAAGCCATAACCTTCAAGTCCCTTTATCTTTCTCGGGTTATTTGTGATAAGCCTCATCTTTCTCACGCCAAGGTCATATAAGATCTGTGCGCCAATACCATAATCTCTTAAATCAGGTGAAAAACCGAGGGCAATGTTTGCCTCTACTGTATCATGCCCTTTATCCTGCAAACTATATGCCTTTATTTTATTTAAAAGACCTATGCCCCTTCCTTCCTGTCTCATATATAAGAGTACACCCTTTTGTTCCTTCCCTATCATAGTAAGGGCAGCATGGAGCTGGTCTCCACAGTCACATCTTAAAGACCCGAGGACATCACCTGTAAAACATTCAGAATGGACCCGAACGAGCACATTATCATCTGGTGATATCTCTCCTTTAACAAGGGCAAGGTGGGTTTTGTTATCTATATCGTTTTCATAACCGATTAATCTAAATTCACCGCCGTATTTTGTCGGCAGTGTAGTCTCTGCTATACGCCTTACGAGTTTTTCATTCTTAGTCCTGAATTTTATCAAATCAGCAATGGTAACTATCTTAAGGTTGTATTTTTCAGCAAATTTTTCAAGGTCAGGCATACGGGCCATGGTGCCGTCTTCTTTCATGATTTCACAAATAACTCCAGCAGGTTTAAGTCCAGCAAGCCTTGCAAGGTCCACAGAAGCCTCTGTATGACCCACCCTGACAAGGACACCACCTTTTCTTGCCATAAGGGGAAATATATGACCCGGTCTTACAAGGTCATCAGGGGTGGTGCTGTCGTCTATGGCAACTTGAATGGTTCTGGCACGGTCGTAAGCAGATATCCCTGTTGTCACCCCTTCCTTTGCTTCAATAGAGACTGTAAAGGCTGTTTTATGAGGAGATGTATTATCTTGAACCATAAGAGGCAGCTCTAATTCCCTTACCCTTTCCTCTGTTAATGAGAGACAGATCAGTCCGCAGGCATATCTTGCCATAAAGGTGATAGCCTCTGGTGTTACCTTTTCAGCTGCAATCATCAAATCACCTTCATTTTCCCTGTCCTCATCGTCCACAATAATAATCATCTTTCCCTGTCTTACATCATCTAAGACATCTTCTATCTTTGAAGTTGGCATTTTTAATCCCCTTTAATGTAGCCGTGTTTATATAAAAAATCAAAATCTATTCCCTTTTTTTCTTTTTTTGTCATAAGGCTTTCCACATATTTACCTATTATATCTGTTTCTATGTTGACCTTACTCCCTACTTTCTTATTCCCTATGGTGGTTCTTTCCGAGGTATAAGGGATTATATTAATTGTAAAGATATTATCATCCTTGGTGTTTACTGTCAAGCTAATGCCGTCAATACAAACCGAACCCTTTACCACTATAAACCTTGCCATATCTTTTGGGACCTCGATGCTTATAACCTTTGAATCACCGTAAGATTTTATGGACTTTATAGTTCCGATACAGTCTACATGACCTGTGACTATGTGGCCACCAAATCTACTTTCAATTCCCATGGCAAGTTCAAGATTTACCATGTCTCCTATATTCTTTTCACCTAATGTTGTTACATTGAGTGTTTCAAAAGAGGCATCTGCAACGAATGTGTTTTCTTTTATCTGTGTTGCTGTAAGGCACACGCCATCTACAGCGATACTATCCCCTTCTTTAATATCCTTTATAAGTTTTAATGTCTTTATGGAAAACTCCCATTTTCCGCTTTGTTTTTTTATATCTTTTATCTCACCTACATCTTCAATAATCCCTGTGAACATATCCCCCCAGACAGATGTCTTCCTTGAATTTTTTCATACAATCTATTTTAAGTTTATAGGCATCTTTTAGAAAATCTACGCCTTTTCCGCCTATAAGGTTAAGTGCAGATTTTCCTCCAATAAAAATGGGGGCATAGAACAATATAAACTTATCTATTAAACCCTCCTTCAATAATCCTCCATTTAATTCTCCACCGCCTTCCACCAGGACTGTCATAATTTCCCTTTTATAAAGTTCATTACTTACATATTTTAGCGATACCCTTCCGTTTTCGTCTTTGGGGCATTTAACCACTTCTATACCAAGGGAGGTCAGTCTTGCCTCTTTGTCAGGTCTTGAATCATCTGATGTAAAAACCAGTGTTTTATATTTTTCTGCTGTCTTTACGATATCACAGGAAAGGGGTAACCTTAATTTGGAATCAAGGATGATCCTCAATGGATATTTTTTTACCTTTATCATCTTCGGTATGAGCATGGGGTTATCTGTAATGACCGTATTTATACCCACCATAATGGCATCAACAGATGCCCTTAACTTATTAGTATATCTCCTTGATTGTTCATTGGATATCCATTTTGAATCGCATGTTTTTGTTGCTATTTTTCCATCGAGGCTTATGGCTGCCTTCATAATAAAAAAAGGTCTTGATTTTTCCATATATACAATGAACGCCTCGTTTAGTTTTTTAGCCTCTTCCTCAAGTATCCCGATCTTAACATTAATGCCGGCATCTTTTAATCTTTGTGCACCATTACCGCTTACCATTGGGTTAGGGTCAAACATGGCTATAACAACATTTTTGATGCCTGCATTTATAATTGCCTCTGTGCAAGGTGGTGTTTTACCAAAATGTACGCAGGGTTCAAGATTTACATAAAGTGTTGATCCCCTTGCTTCTTCTTTTGCATCGTTTATGGCAATGATTTCTGCATGGGGTAGACCTGCCTTTTTATGATAGCCCCTTCCTACTATTTTATCGTTTTTTACGATAACTGCACCTACCATAGGATTGGGTGAAGTTGTTTCTCTGCCTTTTTTTGCAAGACTTAACGCCAAACGCATATATTCTTCGTCATTCATTGTTCATCCTTTTTTATAAGTAATTCTTTTAGCTCTTCCATGAACTCATTTATGTCTTTGAATTGCCTGTAAACAGAAGCAAAACGAACATAGGCCACTTCATCGAGTTTTTTAAGCTCATCCATGACCATCTCGCCAATTTCAGAACACTTTATTTCCCTTTCATTTTTCTCAAATAAATTGTATTCAATCCTTGAAACAATCTTTTCAAGGGTTGTAATACTTATCGGTCTTTTTTCACAGGCCTTTTTAAGTCCGTTTAATATTTTTGTCCTGTCAAAAACCTCTCTCCTACCGTCTTTTTTTATAACAAGGAGTCCTTCTTCAAGTCTTTCTGCGGTGGTAAATCTCTTTGTGCACTTTAAGCATTCCCTCCGTCTTCTTATGGTGTCCATTTCTTTGTTCATCCTTGAATCAAGAACTTTGCTTTCCGTATATCCACAAAATGGGCACTTCATATCTTTTTCATTTTAATATTCGACTCTTTTATTAATTCCACAGAAAGTTCATCAGGATAACCATCAAGATAGGTTACCTTAGCTATGCCTGCATTTATAATCATCTTTATGCAAATAGAGCAGGGCAGATGCGTTGAATATATCTCTGCTCCATTAATGGATACACCGTGTAATGCTGCCTGAATTATTGCATTCTGTTCTGCATGCAGGCCTCTGCAGAGTTCATGCCTCTCCCCTGATGCTATGTTCATCTTTTCCCTGAGGCAACCGCTGTCCATACAGTGTTTGAGTGCTTTTGGTGCACCGTTATAACCTGTGGACAGGATCCTCTTGTCTTTTACTATTACTGCCCCCACATGTCTTCTGATGCAGGTAGACCTCTTTGAAACAATTCGGGCTATCTCCATAAAATAATTATCCCAATCAGGACGGTTGTTTTTCATATTTTATAAATTTTTGAATAAAAAGGGAATGATAAACACAAGTTTCTTACTTCTTCTTTGACCTCTTTCTGGACCTTTTCATTTTCTGGGTCTTTTAAAACCTTATCTATTAATTCGGCGATTATTTCCATTTCCTTTTCTTTCATGCCCCTTGTTGTAATGGCAGGTGTCCCAACCCTTATGCCACTTGTTATCATAGGACTTTTTGTATCAAAGGGAATGAGGTTTTTATTTATCATAATACCGCTTTTTTCCAGTGCCTCCTGGGCAATTTTACCTGTAATGCCCTTATTTGTAAGGTCTACAAGGAAAAGATGATTATCAGTGCCACCGGATACAATCCTGTACCCCTTTTCCATCATCTTTTTACATAGATGCTGGGCATTGGCTATAACCTGATGTGAGTATTCTTTGAATTCATCAGTCATGGCATTTTTTAAGGCTACTGCCTTTGCTGCAATGACATGCATAAGAGGTCCGCCCTGGATGCCGGGGAATACTGCCGAATCAATCTTTTTGGCAAATTCCTGTTTGCAGAGAATGAGCCCACTTCTTGGACCACGGAGCGTCTTATGGGTTGTTGTTGTAACAAAGTGTGCATATTCTACAGGGCTGGGATGATGACCTGAAACAATTAGGCCTGCTATATGGGCAATATCTGCCATAAGATATGCCCCCACCTCATCGGCTATCTCCCTGAATTTTTTAAAGTCTATAATCCTTGAATATGCACTTGCACCTGCAATTATTAGTTTCGGTTTTTCTTTCCTGGCAATTTCTCTAATTTCATCATAGTCGAGCATCTCATCTTTCTGGGAAACTTTATAACCAACAGCCCTGTAAAATTTGCCAGAAAAGCTTACCTTTGCACCGTGTGTTAGATGACCTCCATCGTCGATATCCATACCGAGTATTGTATCCCCTATATTTAACACAGCATAATATACTGCCATATTCGCTGAAGAACCTGAATGTGGCTGGACATTGGCATGCTCTGCATGGAAGAGCCTTTTAGCCCTTTCTATAGCGATCTCCTCTATTTTATCGAGATAATAACAACCACTGTAATATCTCTTGAAAGGATAGCCCTCTGCATATTTGTTTGTCAGAACACATCCCTGGGTTTCAAGAATATCTTCAAACACATAATTTTCAGATGCTATCATTATGAGGCTGTATTCTTGTCTTTCTATTTCTTTTTTTACTAATCCAAAGATTTCACTATCTGATTGTTCAAGCTTCATGTTACTAACCTTTCTAACTTTTAATCATTTTACCTGAAATGCTCTTTTTCCCATTCGATTATTTTCTGTATCCTCTTTTCGTGTCTTCCGCCATCAAAAGGGGTTTCCAGCCAGGTCTTTACTATTTCTTCTGCAATACCCTTTCCCAGAATCCTGCCACCTAAAACGAGGATATTTGCATCATTGTGTCTTCTACTCTGTATGGCAGTAAATAAATCTGTAACCAGTGCCGCCCTTATCCCCTTTACTTTATTTGCTACCACACTCATCCCAATACCTGTGCCACAAAAGAGGATCCCTCCATCAACCTTTTTTTCTGATACAAACTTTGCAACCTCAAAGCCAAAATATGGATAGTCAACAGAGGCCTCGCTGTCTGTTCCAACATCTAAAACCTCGTAGCCCATACCAGTAAGAACATTTTTTATATGTTCCTTTAGCTCATACCCTGCGTGGTCAGAACCTATTGCTATCTTCTTCAAGGTATATACCTCTTGAAAACGAGTGTGCAGTTTGTTCCGCCAAAACCAAAGGAATTAGAAAGTGCCACGTTAATTTCATGCTCCCGTGCTTTGTTGGGCACGTAATCTAAGTCACAATCAGGGTCTGGTGTAGTATAGTTTATTGTAGGAGGACATATCTGGTTTCTTATGGATAAAACAGTAAATATTGCCTCCACTGCACCAGCTGCACCAAGGAGATGACCTGTCATGGATTTTGTTGAACTGACAGGTATCTTATATGCCTTATCACCGAACACCTTTTTTATGGCCAATGTTTCTATTTGGTCATTCAAATCAGTAGAGGTGCCATGGGCATTTATATAATCCACATCATCGGAAGAAATATGTGCATCCCTTAAGGCCATCCTCATACACCTTATGAAACCATCACCATCAGGACATGGTGCTGTAATATGATAGGCATCGCTATTATATCCGTAGCCCACAATCTCAGCATAAATCTTTGCGCCCCTTGCCCTGGCATGTTCAAGTTCTTCCATAATGATTATTCCAGAACCTTCGGCCACGACAAATCCGTCCCTGTCTTTATCAAAAGGTCTTGATGCCTTTTCCGGTTCGTCATTTCTCCTGGAAAGTGCCTTCATGGCATTGAATCCGCCAACGGTAAGAGGAGTTAAGTTTGCCTCTGTGCCGCCTGCCACCATTACATCTGCATCTCCATACTGAATGATCCTGAATGCATCCCCTATGGAGTGTGCGCCTGTTGCACAAGCCGTTACTATGCATAAGTTTGGACCCTTTATGCCGTGCTGCATGGCAATATGCCCAGGGGCTAAATTTGCTATAAGCATGGGTATAAAAAATGGGCTTATTCTTCCAGGGCCTCTCTCCAGTAAGATACTGTGGTATTTTTCAAGGGTTGGTAAGCCTCCAAGACCTGTTCCCACCAAAACACCGACCCTTTCGCTGTCTTCTTTTTTCATATCGAGACCTGCATCATTGATGGCAATCTTTGTGGCTGCAAGGCAGTACTGAATGAAAAGGTCCATTCTTCTAATATCTTTTGGAGGGATGTAGTCTTCTGGATTGAAATTTTTAACCTCTCCGGCAATCTTTGTTTCAAAGTTTGTCGTGTCAAACCTCGTTATGCGGGAGATGCCTGATTTTCCATTGATAATATCCTGCCACACATTGTCAATCCCAATCCCGCAAGGTGTTACAAGACCAACTCCTGTTATAACAACCCTTCTTTTCAATTTACTAACCCCTTAATTATTTATTTGATAAGCGCTCTTCAATGTATTTTATTGCATCGCCTACAGTCTCCATCTTTTCTGCATCTTCATCAGGGATTTCGATACCGTATTCATCCTCTAATGCCATAATAAGCTCAACTATATCCAGTGAATCCGCACCAAGGTCATCAATGAATTTTGCTTCAGGCACAACCTCTGATTCCTTGATCTCAAGCTGTTTAACTATTAGTTCTTTAACTTTTTCAGCAACTGTCATTTTTTACCTCCTGATTTTTTTATTATATACAACATACCACTGTTGTTTTTTACATATAAAACTACATATAAAGACCGCCGTTTACGTTTATCACCTCCCCTGTAACATAACTGCTGTATTCTGAAACCAAAAAATATACTACACGGGCAACATCTATTGGTTCACCTGATCTTTTTAAAGGAATTGCCTTAAACATCTCTTCTTTTGTCTTTTCATCAATGGTATCTGTCATCTGGGTTTTTATGAATCCCGGGGCAATAGCATTTACCCTTATACCTCTTTCTCCGTATTCCCTTGCAATGCTCTTTGTAAAACCTATTATACCTGCCTTGCTTGCCGCGTAGTTTGCCTGACCTGCATTGCCCATTACCCCTGCTATGGAAGATATATTTACAATACTTCCTCCTGTTTTAAGCATATGTCTTATAGCAGCCTTTGTGCAATTGAATACACTTTTTAAATTAACCTTAATCACTTTGTCCCAATCTTCTTCTTTCATCCTGATTAGAAGTTTATCTGCCGTTATCCCTGCATTGTTTATGAGATTATCAAGCCTTCCAAAGGTCTTTACCACATTGTCTACTGCCTCTTCAACGACTTTATATTCCGATACATCAACTTTATAAAATTTTGCCTCCACATTCTTTTGTTTTATAGCTTCTACTACATGATTTCCATCTATTATGTCAAATATAGCTATATTTCCACCCTTTTCTGCAAGAAACTCGGCTATTGCCTCTCCTATCCCTCTTGCACCTCCAGTCACTATTGTTACAGTATCTTTCATGAAATAACACCTCTTATTGATTCAATATCTTCTAATTCTTCTACGCTTATACATAATACATCAGGGGCAATCCTTTTTATGAGATTTGTAAG
>Ga0308390_1000391_pt1 | contig 31666 bp, 28 predicted proteins | sample Hotspr2Sample149_FD_202358 | JGI IMG/M metagenome (GOLD analysis project Ga0308390, IMG submission 202358) | Hot spring phototrophic mat microbial communities from Mushroom Spring, Yellowstone National Park, Wyoming, United States - 20040719_149 ...
CGCCGACGAGCCGGTGAGCGCGCTCGACGTCTCGATCCAGGCGCAGATCCTCACACTGCTCGACGAGCTGCGGGCACGGCTCGGGCTGACCTTGCTGCTGATCAGCCACGACCTGCACGTGGTGCGGCACCTCTGCGACCGCGTGGTGGTGATGTATCTCGGCCGGGTGATGGAGGAGGGACCGGTGCGGGCGGTGTTCGAGGCCCCTGCGCACCCGTACACGCGCGCCCTGCTCTCAGCCACACCCCGGCTCGATCCTGCACGGCGAACCAGGCGCATCCTGCTGTCGGGCGAGCCGCCGAGCCCGTCCGATCCGCCCTCGGGCTGCGTCTTCCGCACGCGTTGCCTGCACGCCCGAGCCGATTGCGCCGAGACAGTGCCACCTCTCGCGCCACATGGCCCGGCCAGGCGCGTGGCCTGCATCAACGAGCACGCGCTCGGCTGAGCGGCCGGGCTCCGGCCTGCGCTGGCGCCCGCACGCTCGAACGTGCTCAGGCAGCGTCACGCTCCACCGCCGTGGCAACCCCCCTCGCCTGCCCATCACTCCGCCTCAGCCCCTCCGCGGAAGGTCAACCGCTCGAACAACGACGCGCTGAGGGAACGGTGCAAAAGCAACCCCGTCATCATGCTCGCCCACGGGGGCTTCGGGACGGCAGGTGTCCGGGGGCCACAGCGCTTGAGCAGGCGGCACCTGAACGACCGAGGCACCGTGCCGAGACCCCGATGACGCGAAACCGCCACGCCAAGCGCGGCGTCACTCGGCGCCTCTACGCGGGGCAGAGCCGCATCGCACGACCCGTTTACCGCCTCAGGACAGGCTCCGGGTCGCAACGCGAGACGGCGGCCTTGCCGCACCCCGTGTCACCGTCACGGTCGCATCCCGGCGATGGGTCAGGAAGGCACCATCTCAGGCGAGGCCGGACGCCATCTCCTCAAGCCGCTCGCGGTCGACCAGATGGATGTGGGTCGTGTCCTGGAGTTCGATCAGCCCTTTCTTCTTCAAGGCCGAGAAGGTGCGGCTGACCGTCTCGATGGTCAGGCCCAAATAGTCGGCGATGTCGGAACGTGTCATCGGGAGCACGACCGGGTCGGCCGTCTGGCCGCGGCGGACCTGCCCCTGCGAGAGCAGGATGAGGAACGACACGAGTCGCTCCTCGGCGGTCTTGCGCCCGAGCAGCAGAAGCTGCTCCTGAGCGGCCGTCAGCTCGTCGATCGAAAGCGAGAGAAGCCGTCGGTCGAGCTGGGGAAAACGTTCGCGGACCGCATCGAGCTTGCGGCGCGGAAACCGGCAGAGCTTCGCCTCCGTGAGCGATTCGGCGGAGTAGGAATAGTCGGCGCCGGCGGAAAGGCCGATGAAGTCGCCTGCGAACCGGAAACCGAGGATCTGCCGCCGTCCGTCGCCGAGCAGCTTGAACAGCTTCACCGCACCATCGGTGACGTTCATCACGTAGTCTGCCGGAGCGCCTTCGTGGAACAGAACGCCACCAGGCGGAAGCGTTGCCTCCGTCATCACCTTGGCGAGCTCGGCAAGCTCCGCCGGGTCGAGGGCGGCGCAGAAGTTCCGTTCGCGGGCGTCGCAATGGGCGCAGGGCGGGGGCAGGGAGCCGAGACGTTGAGCAACGACGCGAAGAGGCTCGGCCGAGGCCATGCAAATCCCCCTGTTCATTCAGGTTTCTTCCATGTCGTGAACACAGAGTAGCGCAACCGAGGCTCGGCGCCAGAGCGGAATTGACACGTGTCAGGGACGCCAGACGGAACGGATGCGGGCCCGAAAGCGCGCAGGATGAGCCGCCTCTGGAGTCGAGCCCGGGCCGCTTGCCGCCTGCCCGCACGCAGTGGCCCGCGATCGTTGCTCGTCGGCGGCGTAAGCGAAGCTCGGATGGACGCGCACGCGACCGGCGTGAGGAGGGCACCGGGCGGGGAAAGGCTCAGTTGTCAGAGCCGCGGCGCTTCCCTCCCCGCCCCGGGCTGTGGCCTCGTTCTCCGGAGCGGCCACCTCGGCCGCTGCGTAGGCGCAGGCGCTCGTGCGGCGCCGCTACTCCACCGCCTCCGGCGCCCTCTCCTCGTCGCCCTCGCCGCCGTCGCCCTCCGGCTTCGGCAGCGCAGCCACCGGTGCCTCGACGAAGGCGAAGGTCAGCGACTTGCCCTCCTCGTCCACGCCGACGCGCACCGCCCCGCCCTTGGTCAGGCGGCCGAAGAGGAGCTCCTCGGCAAGCGGCTTCTTCACATGCTCCTGGATCACCCGGGCAAGCGGCCGGGCGCCATAGAGCCGGTCGTAACCCTTCTCGGCGAGCCACATGCGCGCTCCGTCCGTCAGCTCGATCGTGACGTTGCGGTCGGCGAGCTGGGCCTCGAGCTGCATAATGAACTTGTCGACGACACGGCCGACGATGTCGGGCGTGAGGTTCGCGAAGGGGATGATCGCGTCGAGTCGGTTGCGGAACTCTGGGGTGAACAGGCGCTTGATCGCGTCCTCGTCCTCGCCCTCCCGCCCCTCGCGTGCGAAGCCGATCGCGTTCCTGGCGAGATCGGAGGCGCCCGCGTTCGTCGTCATGATCAGGATCACGTTCCGGAAGTCGACCTGCTTGCCGTTGTGGTCGGTAAGCTTCCCGTGGTCCATCACCTGCAACAGGATGTTGTAGAGGTCCGGATGCGCCTTCTCGATCTCATCGAGGAGGAGGACGCAGTGCGGGTGCTGGTCGACCGCATCGGTCAAGAGCCCGCCCTGGTCGAAGCCGACATAGCCAGGCGGCGCGCCGATCAGGCGGCTGACCGAGTGCCGCTCCATGTACTCCGACATGTCGAAGCGAATCAGCTCGATGCCAAGGAGCTTCGCGAGCTGCTTCGCCACCTCGGTCTTGCCCACGCCGGTGGGGCCGGAGAACAAGTAGTTGCCGATCGGCTTGTCGCTGTCGCGCAGGCCCGCGCGGGCGAGCTTGATGGCCGAGGCGAGCGCCTCAATCGCCTTGTCCTGGCCGAACACCATCGCCTTGAGGTCGCGTTCGAGGTTGCGCAGCGTCTCGCGATCGTCGGTCGAGACCGCCTTGGGCGGGATCCGCGCGATCTTGGCGACGATGTCCTCGACATCCTTCACCGTCACCGTCTTGCGGCGCTTGTTCTCGGGCAGGAGCATCCGCGAGGCGCCGACCTCGTCGATCACGTCGATCGCCTTGTCGGGGAGCTTGCGGTCATGGATGTAGCGGGCGGAGAGCTCCACCGCCGCCTTGATCGCGTCGTCGGTGTAGCGGACCTTGTGGTGCTTCTCGTAGTTCGCCTTGAGCCCCTTGAGGATCTTGATCGCGTCATCGAGCGAGGGCTCGGCCACGTCGATCTTCTGGAAGCGGCGGACGAGCGCGCGGTCCTTCTCGAAATAGTTGCGATACTCCTTGTAGGTGGTGGAGCCGATGCAGCGCAGCGTGCCGGACGCAAGCGCGGGCTTGAGCAGGTTCGACGCATCCATCGCCCCGCCGGAGGTGGCACCTGCGCCGATAACGGTGTGGATCTCGTCGATGAACAGGATGGCCGAGCCGCCCTGCGCCTCGAGTTCCGACACCACCGCCTTCAGCCGCTCCTCGAAATCGCCGCGGTAGCGCGTGCCGGCGAGCAGGGCGCCCATGTCGAGGGCGTAGATGGTGCATTTCGCGAGCACCTCGGGCACGTCGCCCTCGATGATCCGCTTCGCGAGCCCCTCGGCGATCGCCGTCTTGCCCACGCCCGGGTCGCCCACATAGAGCGGGTTGTTCTTCGTTCGGCGGCAGAGGATCTGGATGGTGCGCTCGACCTCCTGCTCGCGGCCAATGAGCGGGTCGATCTTCCCGGCCGCCGCCTTCTTGTTGAGGTTGATGCAATAGGTGCTGAGCGCCTCCTGGCTGCGGCGCGACGGCTTCTCCTCGCGCCCCTCGCCTCCTTCGCCCTCGTTCGTTCCCTGCACGGGGCGCTTCTCGCTCCGCCCAGGCACCTTGGCGATGCCGTGGCTGATGAAGTTCACGGCATCGAGGCGCGTCATGTCCTGCTGCTGCAGGAAGTAGACGGCATGGCTTTCTCGTTCGGAGAACAGCGCGACGAGCACGTTGGCGCCTGTGACCTCGTCGCGGCCGGAGGACTGCACATGGATGGCGGCGCGCTGCACGACGCGCTGGAATCCGGCGGTCGGCTTTGGGTCCCCGCCGCGGTCGGTGACGAGGCCGGCGAGGTCCTTGTCGAGGAACTCGGTCACCTCACGGCGAAGCCGCTCACTGTCCACCGCACAGGCGCGCAGCACGTTGGCCGCGTCGGGATCGTCCAAGAGCGACAGAAGCAGATGCTCGAGTGTGGCGTATTCGTGCTTGCGTTCCGAGGCGAGACTGAGCGCGCGGTGGAGTGTCTGCTCAAGGGTCCGGGACAACATGCGCACGCTCTCCTTGCACTCGCGGCCTCACATCAGGGCCGCTGCCCTGGCGGCTCCGGCGGCCATTCCGCCGATCGCCCCCGCCGGGCATGATGCAGATATCGTGCCCCTTCGCGCACCGGGAAGGATCACTCCTTCTCGATTGTGCACTGCAACGGGTGCTGGTGCTGGCGCGCCAGGTCCATCACCTGCGTCACCTTGGTCTCGGCGACCTCGTAGGTGAACACGCCGCACACCCCGACCCCGCGCCGGTGCACATGCAGCATGATCCGGGTCGCCTCCTCCCGGCTCTTGTTGAAGAAGCGCTCGAGAACGTGCACGACGAACTCCATTGGCGTGTAGTCGTCGTTCAGCATCAGCACCTTGTACATCGAGGGCTTGCGGGTTTTCGGCCGAGTCTTGATCACCACGCCGGTGCCCGGCGCGTCGCCACCCTGGTTGCCCCGCCTCTCCGTGTCGCTCATGGCTGCGTGCCGTATCAACACCCCGCTGTCGCGATGCACCCATCATCCGGCGCGGCGTGCGCCCTGCCGGAGCTTCCCGATGATATCGGATCGGGGCCGAGCGTTGAAAGGGTGTGCCGCGGCCTCCATGCCGGCGAGCGTCGCGCGTGACGGTGGAGACACCGTAAACTCCGGGCGAACCGGATGCGGGCGACATGAGAATGGCCCGGGCGGCAAGCCACCCGGGCCACAACAGAAGGTCTGCCGGGAAATTCGGCAGCGCTGCCTCCGGGCGAAGCACGCGCCCGGAATTGCTCCCCTCAGGCGGCGATCGGCTTGCCGAAGGTCTTTACCGCCTGGTTCATGCGCTCGATCATCGGCGCCATCACCTTCTCGGCGAGCTTCGCAGAGGTCTCGGTAAGCTTCGTCGTCTCCGCGACCATCTTCTCCGTCGAGGCCTTGGCGAACGCAGCCTGGAGGTCTAGCGCCTCGCGCACCGACTTCACGGCGGCCAGCGCTTTGGCGTTCTCGATCCCGTCGGCGAAGGCGGCCTGGCCGAAGGCGAGCGTCGCACGCGCGAGCTCCTGCATGCCCTCGGTGAGGATCGTCGAGGACTTCACGAACGCCTCGAGATTGCCGCGGCCGAAGGCGATGGCCTCCTCGAGCGTGCGCTGTGCGACGGCCGCATGCTTCTGCGCCTCGTCCATGTTCTGCTTCAGGATGCTACGGGCCTGCTCGAAGCCCTTCTCCGCCATCTCCGCACCCTGCTTCACGAGGGTGTCCACTGCCTCGACACCGGCGTCCATCGCGGGGGCGGCTTTCGTATTGCTGCTCATGGTTATCTCTTCCTTTTCACGCGCGGGGTCGCCGCGGTCCTACGATCGGGGTCATATGGCAGCGCGTTTTGCTGCGCTGCAGCACGATCGGAAAATGGCGTGTATGATGCTCCGGGTCAAGCGCTTTGTTGCACTGCACAACAGCCGAGTCCTGCGCGGAGCGTGGCCTGCCTGCAACAATCGCCGCTAAGTGTCTGCGTTTACGCTTCTTCCGTCTGGACAGGCCACGGCGGAACCACCTACGGTCGGAGCATCGCGCCGGCGTGCACCGGCTGAAAAGGACGGGCGAGGACGAAAAGGGCGAGGACGAATGGATCACCCCCTCCTGCGGCGCGCCGGCGGCTTCCTCAGGTCCGTTCTCGCCGCGATCCTCCTCGCCTTAGCCGCCGCGCCGGCCACCGCGCAGATCGGCAGCGGGCGCTACGCCTCGATCGTGATCGACGCGGCGTCCGGCCGGGTGCTCTCGGCCGTCGATCCGGACGAACCCCGCCGCCCCGCCTCGCTCGCCAAGGTGATGACGGCGTTCCTCGTGTTCGATGCCGTGGCGGAGGGCCGCGCCCGCTTGTCCGACACCCTCGTGATCTCGCCCAACGCCGCCGCCGCCCCGCCCTCGAAGATCGGCCTGCCGCCCGGCACGCGGATCACGCTCGAGCAGGCCCTGCTTGCCATCATCACCAAGTCGGCGAACGACGTCGCGGTCGCGATCGCCGAGCACTTCGCCGGATCGGAGCCGGCCTTCGCGCGGCTGATGACGCTAAAGGCGCGCTCGATCGGCATGCGGGAGACCGTGTTCCGGAACGCCTCCGGCCTGCCCGACCGCGAGCAGGTCACCACCGCACGGGACATGGCCACGCTTGGGCGACGCATCATCCTCGACCATCCGGGCTTCTATCGCTACTTCGCGACGGAACAGTTCCGCTTCCGCGGCAAAGTGCACCGCAACCACAACCTTCGGCTCTTGACCGGCTATGAGGGGACGGACGGGATCAAGACCGGCTTCATCCGCGAGAGCGGCTTCAACGTCCTTGTCTCGGCTGAGCGTGACGGCCGTCGCGTGGTCGCCGCCGTGTTCGGCGGAGCGACGGCGGAGGAGCGCGACCGGCATGTGGCAAGCCTGCTCGACGACGCCTTCGGCGGCACGGCCCGGTTCGCCTCCCACACCTCCTTCGCCCTGGTCTCGCGCGCCAATGCCGCGACACCTCAACCGGAGCGTGCTGCGATGCACAGGGCGGAACGCCAGGCGACGCGCGGCCGCCAGGGGCCCGTGACCGACTGGGCGGTGCAGGTCGGCGCCTTCTCGACGCGCGCCCAGGCGCTCTCGGCCGCCCGGAACGCCGAGCGCCAGATCGGCATCGCGCGCGCCGAGAGCACCGTCACGCCGGTGCGGACCCGCTCCGGCCGCACGCTGTTCCGCGCCCAGGTGACGAACCTCACGGCGGCAGAGGCGCAGCGCGCGTGTTCCGATCGCGCGCGCCGCAAGCAGGCCTGCACGGCGATCCCCCCCGCTGGCGTGGCGTCGAGCCCACGCCCACGCGACTGAGGAGCAGAACAGGCCGGCCCCGCCTGCCGTCAGCGCATCGCGCCGCGGGCATCGACGGGAAAGACGCTCTCCACCCGCCCCCCCCTGACGCCGACATACCAGTCGTAGCGATCGACCGTCGGGTCGCAGTGCCCGGGGATGAGGCGGAGCTTCTGCCCGATCGCGAGCCGGCGGTCGCCGCCCTCCCAGACGAGTTTGCCATGCTCGTCCGAGGCACCGACGTAGCGCACATCCGGCATCTGCCACACGAGCGGCAGGCCGCAATCGACCGCGACCCCCTTGTGGCCGACATCGAGCACGGCAAGGCCAGGCCGCGGCGTGCTGATCACGGTCGCGAGCACGAACAGGGCGTGGCGGAAGGTCGAGACCGGTGAACCGTCCGCCTCGAGGTTTCGGGCGTAGTCGGCGTCCATGAAGCAGAACGAGCCGGCCTGGATCTCGTTCCAGATGCCGGAAGCGGCCTCGAGCGCGAAGGTTCCCGTGCCGGCGCCGCCCACAACGCGGCAGACGAGGCCGCGCTGGCGGAGCTGCTCCACCGTCCGGCGCGTCGCCTCGGCTGCCTCTGCAATCGCCGCCTGACGCTCTTCCGCCCTTCGCAGATGCTGCGCGCGGCCGTGATAGGCCTGAAGCCCCCCGAACACGAGATGCCGCGAGCCGGCGATCCGCTCGGCGAGCGCGACCGCAGGGGGCCCGGGCGCGATGCCGCAGCGCTCCATCCCGACATCGATCTCGACGAGCGCCTCGATCCGCCCGCCGGTTGCTTCCGCCGCCCCCTCGAGCAGGGCGATCTGGACCGGGTCATCAACGCAGACGGAGACGCGCGCAAGACGCGTGAGGCCGAAGAGTCGCGCGAGCTTCTCCCGGCCGACCACCTCGTTGGTGACGATGACGTCGCCGATGCCGCCCCAGATGAGCGCCTCGGCCTCGCCGACCTTCTGAACGCATTGCCCCACCGCGCCGGCGCGCTCGGCCTGAAGCCGGGCGATCGTGGCGGATTTGTGGGTCTTCGCATGGGCCCGGAGCCTCGCTCCGGTCGGCGCGAGCAGGGCGGCCATGGTGTCGAGGTTCCGCTCGAAGGCGTCGAGGTCGAGCAGCAGCGCAGGCGTGTCGATCTCGTCTTCGGGCATGCCGGGAAGCGCGGGCGGTGTCTGCAGCATCGGCGGCCTCTCTGATGGCGTGGCGGGCGCGAGCATCGCGCGCATCCGCTGCCCCGGCTAGTCCGCTGAGAACGTCCTTGCGAGAGCAGGATGGTCGCCCAGGCCTGCGGAGGCGGACATTGCACCCCTCGATCGATGCGGATCCGGCGCCGGCCTCGCACGCGTCGCTTCGCCCGCGCGGTCGTGCACCGGGATCCTGCGACCGGGATGCCCGAGCCTGGCTGCCGAGACGCCTCGTGCCGCTCAGCCCGCGCGACGCGAGAGCGCCACCTGCACCGCCCCGCGCAGGCGGCTGAACAGTGGCCAGAACAGAAGCACGAGCCCGGCCGTCATGATCGAGCCGACGAGCCAGTTGGAGAAGAAGACGCCAAGGTCGCCTTGCGAGGACAGCATCGACTGTCGGAAGGCCTGCTCGGTGCGGTTGCCGAGCACAAGCGCGAGCACGAGTGGCGCGAGCGGATAGTCGAGCTTCTTCATCGCATAGCCGAGCACGCCGAAGGCGAGCATCACCACGACGTCGAACCAGGCGTTGTTCACCGTGTAGGCGCCGATCGAGCAGATCACGAGGATCAGGGCGGCGATCACCGCGAAGGGAACGCGCAGGATGGCCGCGAACCACGGCACCGCGAACAGCACGAGCAGGAGGCCGACGAGGTTGCCGAGATACATCGAGGCGATCAGGCCCCAGACGAAATCCGCCTGCTCGACGAACAGCATCGGCCCGGGCTGTAGGCCCCACATCATCAGCCCGCCCAAGAGCACCGCGGCGGTTGGGGAGCCTGGCACGCCAAGCGCGAGCATCGGCAGAAGCGCCGAGGTGCCGGCCGCGTGCGCCGCCGTCTCAGGCGCGATCACGCCCTCGATCCGGCCCTTGCCGAACGGCACCTCGCCGGGCCTCGCCATGCGCCGCGCCACCCCGTAGCTCATGAAGGAGGCAGGGGTGGCTCCGGCAGGCGTCACACCCATCCAGCAGCCGATCAGGGCGGAGCGGAGCGACAGCGCCCAATGCCGCGGCAGTTCCGCCCAGGTGCGGCGCACCACAGAGAGGTCGATCGCCGCCGCAGCGCCGCGGAACGCGAGCCCCTCCTCAATCGAGGTGAGGATCTCGCCGATCCCGAACAGGCCGATCACCGCGACGAGGAAGTCGAAGCCGCGCATCAGTTCGGTCGAGCCGAAGGTGAGGCGGAGCGAGCCGGTGACGCTGTCGAGCCCGACGCAGGCGAGCAGGAACCCGGCCATGGTGACGATCAGGGTCTTCAGAGGCGAACCGGAGCCCATGCCGATGAAGGAGGCGAAGGCGAGGAACATCACCGCGAAGAACTCGGGGGGGGGGCCGAACCGCAGCGCGAAACCGGCCACGAGCGGCGCGACGAAGGTGATCATCACGATCGCGAAGAAGGCGCCGACGAAGGAGGAGGTGAAGGCGGCCGTCAGCGCCTCCGCCGCGCGGCCCTGCTGCGCCATCGGGTAGCCGTCGAAGGTGGTCGCGACCGACCAGGGCTCGCCTGGGATGTTGAACAGGATGGAGGTGATCGCCCCGCCGAACAGCGCCCCCCAGTAGATGCAGGAGAGGAGGATGATCGCGCTCACCGGCGGGAGGCTGAAGGTGAGCGGCAACAGGATCGCCACCCCGTTGGCGCCGCCAAGGCCCGGCAGAACGCCGATCACCACGCCGAGCACGATGCCGATCAGCATCAGCGCGACGTTCCTGGGGTCGAGAGCGACGGCGAAGCCGTTCAGCAGGAGGCCGAACTGGTCCATTCCCTCCTCCGGTGCCCTGCGCGCGATCAGAAGCCGAGCAGCTCTTCGATTGGCCCCTTCGGCAGGGCGACGAGGAACCAGATCTCGAACACGACGAAGGCGACAAGAGCGGTCGCCGCCCCGGATGCGGCGGCAAGGCCCCAGGAGAATCCGCCGATCCGCGCCATGAACCAGGTGACCAGCAGGGCGGAGGAGAGGTAGAGGCCGAGGAGCGGCATCAGCGCCACCTGAACGGCAGCAGGGAAGAGCACGGAGGCGACGCGGAGGAGCTCCTCGCGTGTGGCGAAGCCCTCCCTCGGCCTCACCCCGAGAGCGGAGATAAGCTGTGCGACCGCAGCGGCGAGCAGGATCGCGCCGACCCAGAACGGGAAGTAGCCAGACCGCGGCCCGTCCTCGCCCTAGCCCGCGCCGATCCGCAGCGAATCGCCGATCGCGAGCGCTGCAACGATCGCGAACAGCGCCGCAAGGGCGAGTTCTGCCCTTCGCCTGCTGACCCCCTGGAAACCGCGCATGCGCCGCCGCCCAGTCAGCGCCCTGCGACGAACCCTGCCTCGGTCATCAGCGTGCGGTGACGCTCCTCCTCGCGGGTGAGCCATTCGACGAAGGGCTGGCCGGTGAGCGTCGTGAGGTTGAAGGCGCCCTGCTTCATCAGGTCCTTCCACTCTTCGGTCTGCCGCACCTTCTCGAGAAGGTCGATGTAGAAGTTCACCTGCGCCTGGGTCACGCCTGGGGGCATGAAGATCGCGCGCATCATCAGGTATTCGACATCGAGCCCGCTCTCGCGGCAGGTGGGAATGTCGCTCCAGGCCTGGGTCTCGGTCATCTTCTCGGTCACGGGCAGGCGCTGAGAGTCAAACACGCAGAGCGGCCTCAGCGCGCCTGCGCGCCAGTGCGTCACCGCCTCGATCGGGTTGTTCACCGTCGCCTCGACATGCTTGCCGACGAGCGCGACCGCGACGGCGCCGCCGCCCTGGTAGGGGATGTAGGTGAAGGGGATGCCGGTCGCCTTGGTGATGGCGGCGACGATGATCTGGTCCTCCTAGCGGGAGCCAGTGCCGGCGAAGCGGAGGCGGCTGGCCCTTGCTGCTTCGAGGAAGGCAGGAACCGTGGTGTAGGGCGCTTCCGCGTGCACCCAGAGGACGAATTCGTCGAGCGCGAGCATCTTCACGGGCGTGAGGTCGCGCCAGTTGAATGGGATACCCGTGGCGATCGGCGTGGTGAACAGGTTCGAGAGAGTGATGATCAAGAGGTGCGGGTTGCCGCGAGCCCCCTTCGCCTCGAGGAAGGCCTCCGCACCGGCGCCGCCGCCCTTGTTTACCACCACGATCGGCTGGCGCATCAGGTTGTGCTTGGAGACGATGCCCTGGATCACGCGGGCCATCTGGTCGGCGCCGCCGCCGGTTCCCGCCGGGACGAGGAACTGCACCGGGCGGGAGGGTTCCCAACGCGCCTGCGCTGAGGCGTCGCCTGGTGTTGCGGCGACGATCGCCGCAAGCGCGGCCACGGCAGCGATGCGCATTCGAAACCTCCCCGTTCGTTCGGTTCTTGGACGAAATAAGTATGAGGTTGGCGCATATCGGCCATGCAAGGAAAGATCACGAAATCGTGATCGGAAAGTCACTCGGCGCCCGTCGCTCAGGCAGGCGGCCAGGGGCGGCGCGGGTCGGCCCGGCTTGGATGGGCCACCCAGGCGCGGGCGGAGAGGATCGCCCCGTCGCTGAGAACCCGCACGGTGACGAAACGGTAGAGCTGGCCCTCGTAAGCGTGTAGGGGCGGAAGCAGGGCCAGGGGGATCGTGGCGAGGAGCCCGTCCACGCGGCCAGAGGGGTCACGCAGGAGCGTCGGGAAGGGCGCCGCGCGGAGCGTGACACGACGCCAGCCTTCGAGCAGGGCGGGACGCGCCGCCTCGAGCGGCGCGGCCGTTCCGGCGATGCGCTGGAACACCGCCGGGTCCATCAGGGTCCCGTAGAGGAACACCCGCATCGCGGGTGCCGGCCTCAGTGGCCGGACGCGGCGGCCTCGAGATCGAGCCTGATCCCCGAGGCGGCGAGCTGGTCAGCGAGCGCCGCCTTCAGACGCTCGAGCCCGGCCGGTCCAGTGGTCGACTCAGCCCGCGCCACGAGAACCGCCTGGGTGTTGGAGGCGCGCAACAGCCACCAGCCATCCTCGGTCGTCACCCGAACGCCATCGACATCGGAGACGCGTGCCCCGGCCGCCTTGAGGCGCGCCGCCACCTCGCGCACGACGTCGAATTTGCGCGTGTCGTCGCAGGGCAGGCGAAGCTCGGGCGTGTTCACCACCTGCGGCAGGGCGGCGCGGACGGCCGAGAGAGGCTCGGAGAGGCGCGCGACCACGCCGAGCAGCCGAACGGCGGCGTAGAGCGCATCGTCGAAGCCGTACCAGCGCTCGGCGAAGAACACATGCCCGCTCATCTCGCCCGCGAGCGGCGCCCCGGTCTCCGCCATCTTCGCCTTCACGAGCGAATGCCCGGTCTTCCACATCAGCGGCCTGCCGCCCGAGCGGGCGATCTCGTCGAACAGAACCTGCGAGGCCTTGACATCGCTAATGATGGTGGCGCCCGGGTTGCGGGAGAGCACGTCGCGGGCGAGCACGATCAGAAGCTGGTCGCCGAACAGGATGTGCCCCTTGTCATCGACCACACCGATCCGGTCGGCGTCCCCGTCGAAGGCGATGCCAAGATCGGCGCCTGTGGCGGTGACGCGCGCGATCAGCGCCTCGAGGTTCTTCGGAACGGTCGGGTCAGGGTGGTGGTTGGGGAAGGTGCCGTCGATCTCGGGGAAGAGGATCTCGTGCCGGCCGGGAAGCCCAGCGACGAGGCGCGCGAGCACCTCGCCGGCCGCGCCATTGCCGTTGTCCCAGACCACGGTGAGCGCCCGGTCGCCGCCGTCCCAGTCGCGCAGAATGCGCTCGACATACTCGGGCGCGATGTCGACCGGCTCCTCGCTGCCCGCGGCCTCCGGGACGACGTCGCCCGACGCCGCCATCCGGCCGATCTCCTGGATCTCTCCGCCGAAAAAGGGCTTGCCGCCGAGCACCATCTTGAAGCCGTTGTGGTCGGGGGGGTTGTGGCTTCCCGTCACCTGGATCGCGCCGTCGCAGCCGCGCGCGACGTTGAGGAAGTAGAGCATCGGGGTCGGGCCCACCCCCATGCGCAGCACGCGAAGCCCGCAGGCCTTCAGTCCGTCCACCAGAGCCTGCTCGAGCGCGGGGCCAGACAGCCGACCGTCACGCCCGACCGCGACCACCGACCCGCCCCGTCGGACGACGAGGCTTCCAAAGCATCGGCCGATCGCGAACGCATCACGCTCCGAGAGCGTGCGGCCGACGATGCCGCGGATGTCGTATTCGCGAAGGCTTGTCGGGTCGAAACGGTGGCTGAAGGCCATGGCGAGCGCTCCCTTCAGGGCCTGCCGATCGAGGAGTAGCGGAAACCGGCCCGGCGCATCGCCACCGGATCCCAGACGTTGCGGAGGTCGACCACGACGTCGCCCGCCATCGCGGCCCGCAGCCGCTCAGGCGAGATCGCGCGGAACTCGTTCCATTCCGTGATCAGGACGAGCGCGTCAGCCCCTCGGGCGGCGGCGAGCGCGTCGGCGGCGTAAGCGACGGACGGGGGCAGAAGGGGCTTCGCCTGCTCCATGCCCTCCGGGTCGTAGGCGGTCACGATCGCGCCGTTCTCCACGAGGCGAGGCACGATCGAGAGCGAGGGCGCCTCGCGCATGTCGTCGGTCTCGGGCTTGAAGGTCAGGCCGAGCACGGCGATGCGCTTGCCGCGCACCGACCCGCCGCAGGCCGAGATGATCCGCGAGGCCATCGAGGCCTTGCGCGCCTCGTTCACCGCCACCACGGTCTCGATCAGCCGTGTCGGCGCGTGGTGCTCCTGGGCTGTGCGCACGAGCGCGAGCGTATCCTTCGGGAAGCAGGAGCCGCCAAAGCCCGGGCCGGGGTGGAGGAACTTGCGCCCGATCCGCCCATCGAGGCCGATGCCGCGGGCGATGTCATGCACATCCGCCCCGACGGCCTCGGCGAGATCGGCCATCTCGTTGATGAAGGTGACCTTCATCGCAAGGAAGGCGTTGGCCGCGTACTTGATGAGCTCGGCGGTCTCGAGCCCGGTAAAGACAATCGGCGTCTCGATCAGGTAGAGCGGGCGGTAGAGTCGCCTCAGCACCTCGCGGGCACGCTCGCTGTCGGTGCCGATCACCACCCGGTCGGGCCGCATGAAATCGCCGATCGCGCTGCCCTCGCGCAGAAATTCCGGGTTCGAGGCGATGTCGAAATCAAGGTCTGGCCGGGTTGCGCGCACGATCTCGGCCACTTTCCGCCCGGTGCCGACGGGGACGGTGGATTTCGTCACAATCACGGCATAGTGGTCGAGCGCGCGCGCCACCTGTTCCGCGGCGGCGAAGACGTATGAGAGGTCGGCATGGCCGTCGCCGCGGCGCGTCGGCGTTCCGACCGCGATGAACACCGCCTCGGCTCCGGCCACGGCGGCATCGATGTCGTCCCCGAAGGAGAGCCGCCCGGCGGCGACGTTGCTCGCCACGAGCGACTCGAGCCCGGGCTCGTAGATCGGCATCCGGCCGGCCTGGAGCGCGGCGAGCTTCGCCCGATCCGCCTCGACCACGGCCACCTCGATACCGAACTCGGCGAAGCAGGCGCCCGAGACGAGGCCGACATAGCCGCCGCCGATCATCGCGATCCGCATCGCCTTGCCTCAGGCGTAGCGGGGAAGGAAGGCGCGCACCTTCGCGGCGAGGTCGGGCCTCGCGAGAGCGAAGGCGATCTGCGCCTCGAGAAACCCCGCCTTGTCGCCGCAGTCGAACCTCCTGCCCGCGCAGCGCAGACCGTGGAAGGGCTGCCGACCGATCAGCCGCGCCATCGCGTCGGTGAGCTGGATCTCGCCGCCCGCCCCCTTCTCGAAGCGGGCGATCTCGCCGATCACATCGGGCAGGAGCACGTAGCGGCCGACGATCGAGAGCGTCGACGGCGCCTCCTCTGGTTTCGGCTTCTCGACGAGGCCGGTGACTTCGACCACCCGTCCGTCGTCGCGGCCCACCTTGAGGATCCCGTAGCGGCTGGTGTGCTCACGCGGTACCTCCTCGACCGCCACCACATTTCCCCCCGTCTCGCGGTAGACGTCGGCGAGCTGCTTGACCCAGGAGACGTCGGCGAGCACGAGGTCATCGGGCAGGAGGATCGCGAACGGGTCGTCGGCGACGAAGGCGCGCGCACACCAGATCGCGTGGCCCAAGCCGAGCGGCACCTGCTGCCGCACCGAGACGATGCTGCCGGGCACGGCGGAGGCACCCTCGAGCTGGGCGAGCGCCTCCGTCTTGCCGCGCTCGCGCAAAGTCGCCTCGAGCTCGAAGGCGATGTCGAAATGTTCGACAAGCGCGGTCTTGCCCCGCCCGGTGACGAAGCAGAACTGCTCGATTCCGGCTGCCCGCGCCTCTTCCACCGCGTACTGGATCAGCGGCTTGTCGACGACCGGGAGCATCTCCTTGGCCATCGCCTTGGTCGCCGGCAGGAACCGCGTGCCGAGCCCGGCAACCGGAAGCACGGCCTTGCGCAAGGGCTTCATCGGAGGGGCGATCCTTCTCGCAGCGGCGGGGACGGTCGCCGGCCGGGGGGCGCGGCTCGATCAGGATAGGGGGGTGATTGCCACAGGCCCTGGGCCGCCGCAACCGAGGACGAACCGCCCGACCGCCCCTCAGGGCAACGCCCCCGGCTCAGCCGAGCAGGACGTCCCGCGCCTCGTTGATCCGCGCCGCGAGCCAGTCCGACCCGCCCCGGTCGGGGTGGGCGGCGCGCATCAGCCGCCGATGCGCCTCGCGGATCTCCTCGGGCGTCGCTCCCTCGCGAAGACCGAGGATGGCAAGCGCATCGGCGCGCGACATCGGCCCTGCGGCCGGGCGCGGCGCCTCGCCCTCCCCTGCCGCCTCGGCGGCCGCTTCGCGCCAGGCTTCGCCGAAGCGCCGGTCCATCCACGCCTCGAGCAGCGGCACGCTTTCCGGGTCCTCGGCGCGGAGCGAGAGCCACAGCCCGATCAGGTCGGGCAGGGAGAGCTCGGCGAGCTCACGCCCCTTGAACTCGCCGGCAAGAACGGTGCCGCTCATCGTGCCCGTGTCATGGTCGAGCCGCATCCTGAGCCAGGCGGTCGTGACCTCGCTCGCCGCGCCCTGGCCCGGGGCGCCGCGCGAAAAGGTCCGCGCCGCCTTGGCCTGGTTCCAGAACCGGATCGCGAGCGGCCCGAGCACGGCGGCGAGCATCAGCGCCTGCCCGCCCTTGCCCGTGGCGAGCAGGTAGAGGGCGACGGCGGAGCCGACCACAAGCCCGGCCCATTTGAGCACGGCCTTCAGCGTCTCGATCCGCGCCGTGGCGAAGGCGGAGGCAGCGAGCAGAAGGAGTGCGAGAACCGCAAGCCCACCGAGAAGCCACGTCATCGTCCCGACCCGAACCCCCTCTGGTGGCGGACCATTATCGTCGGCCGGACAGCTGGTGCGTGAGCAGGGCGGCCGCGCCCGCGCGCGAGGGGGGCAGCCGCGCCAGAGCCTCGCGCCCGCCCGCCGCATAGACGGCGACGGCTGTGAGCAGCTCGCGCAGCATGTCCGCGGAGGAGAGGTCGAACGGTGCATAGGCACCGCCCGAAAGCCGCGCGAGCTCGCGGAAGGTTCGTGCGGCCAGCGGCTCCCCGCCCTCCTGGAAGAAGAAGCCGGGGCAGCCGAGCATGCCGAGCTCGCCCGCGAGATGGGCGAGCCTGTCGATGTCCTCCTCCACCGCATCGCCCACGAAGACGAGGGCGTTGATCCGCTCCTTACGCGTCTCGGCGGCGGCATGGCGAAGCACGCGGGCGATCTGCGTCTGCCCGCCGAGGCAGGAGACCCCCGTCATGCGCCGCGTCAGCTCGTCGGTGTCGGAGAGCCACGGGGTCGCGGCGAACTCGCCATAGCCGCGATAGTAGCAGAGGCTCATCGAGAGCCCGCCCAAGCCGCGCGTCGCCTCGAACATGTGGCCGGTGAGGAAACAGGCGCGGTCCCAGGTCGGCTGGCGCGAGGCGGTGGCGTCGATCGCAAACAGGAGCCGGCCGCGGCGGCCGCTGCCCGCGCGCACGGCGGGAAGCGATTCCACCTTGCGCAGGAAGGCGGCCACATCCGCCCGTTTCGCCCTGTCAGGAACCGACCTGTCGTTCATCGCCTCTCATGTGGGGCGTTTGCCCGGACGTTCAAAGCGCGGCGACGAGCCGCGCGACCAGGGCGAAGAACCGCTCCGCATCGACCGCGACGGCCACCCGCGCTCCCCTTCCCTCCCAGTCGAACCGCATGCGGCCGGACCCGTCAACCTCGATCGCGGCATCGCGCCAGGCGTAGAGGGAGGGGTCGAGAAGCGCCGCCACGGCATGCGCATCCGGCCACATCCCGCCCGCGAGGCCGTTGGCCTTCGCATCAGCCTCCGCGTAGGCGGCGAGCATCGGCGCGATCCGCTGCCCCACCCGGCCGGCGGCGGCGATGGCGTCGATGCGTTCGGGTGTGGCGAGCGCCGCGCGGGCGACATCAAGGGGGACGAGCGTGACCGGGCGGGCGAAGACGCGGCGCGCGGCGATCGGGTCCGCCCCGACGTTGAACTCGGCCCCCGAGGGCATGTTCCCCGGCCCGATCGCACCGCCCATGACGAGAAGCCGCTCAGGCTCGAGCCCGGCATCGATCGCCGCCGCGAGGTTCGTGAGCGGCCCGAGCGCCAGAACGGTTGCCGGCATCGCGGCGGCGAGGGCGGCGGGAGCGTCCGACCCGTCCGGCGGCTGCGAGGGGGTCGGCAGATCAAGCCCGGCGAGCCCATCCGCCCCGTGCACCAAAGCATCAGGGACCGCGCCGCCCCCGAGCGGGCCGGCGGCGCCCATGATCACCGGAATGTCATGCCGGCCGGCGAGGTCGAGCACACGACGTGCATTGGCCGCGCACAGCGCGACCGGCGCATTGCCCGCGACCACCGTGACGAGCCGCACCGACAGCGTGGGCGCGGCGAGCGCCATCAGAAGCGCGAGCGAATCGTCCACGCCAGGGTCGCAGTCGATGACGACCGGCGTGGAAACGGCATGAACCGCCCGCTCAACCACCGTCGCGCTGCGCCGCCTCGAGCACCGCAAGAGCGGTGAGGTTCAGGATCCCACGCGCCGTGATCGAGGGCGAGACGACGTGCACCGGCCGCTCGAGGCCGAGCAGGATCGGCCCGACCGCGAGCCCGTCGGCGGCGGCCTTCAGCAGCTCGAAAGAGATGTTCGCGGCATCGAGGCTCGGCATGATCAGGAGGTTGGCGCTGCCCTTCAGCGCCGAGCGCGGGAAGAGCCGCAACCGCGTCGTCTCGACGAGGGCGGCGTCGGCGTGCATCTCGCCCTCGACCTCGAGGCCCGGGAAGCGGGCACGGATCAGGCCGAGCGCCTCGCGCATGCGCCGCGCCGAGGGCGTTCCGGAGGAGCCGAAATTCGAGTGGCTCACGAGCGCGATCTTCGGCTCGACCCCGAAGCGACGCACCGCCTCGGCCGCAAGCCCCGTCATCTCGCACACCTGCTCGGCCGTCGGCTCCGGCGTCACATGCGTATCGGCGATGAAGAGCGTGCCGGTGGGGAGGATCAGGGCCGACAGCGCATAGGCGCGCGTCACGCCTCGGCGCCGGGGGATGATGTCGCGCACAAGTTCCCACTGCCGCATCCACTGCCCCGTCGCGCCGACGATCGCCGCCTCGACCGCGCCTTGAGCAAGCAGCATCGCCGCCGCCACCGTCGAGCGCGTGCGCACCCGGCTCGCCGCGGTCTCAGGCGGAACGCCCTTGCGCTCGACGAGCCGGTGATAGGCCTCGGCCATCGGGCCGAACACGGCGTCGTCGGTGCCCGGGTCGAGGATCTCGATCTGCTCCCCCGGGCGGAGCCTCAGCCCCAAAGCGGCGATACGTGCCTCGATCACGGCGCGTCGGCCGATCACCACCGGCTTCGCGACTCCCTCGTCGACCGCGATCTGGGCGGCGCGAAGCACGCGCTCGTCCTCGCCCTCGGCATAGGCGACGCGGACGGGGTGGGAGCGTGCGGCCTCGAAGACCGGGCGCATGAGCTGGCCCGAGCGGTAGGAGAAGCCGGCCAGACGCGCGCGATAGGCCTCGAAATCGGCGATCGGGCGGGTGGCGACCCCGCTCTCCATCGCCGCCTTCGCCACCGCCGGGGCGATGCGGAGAATGAGCCTCGGGTCGAAGGGCTTGGGGATGATCGTTTCGGGCCCGAAGCTTGGCGCGTGCCCGCCATAGGCCGCCTGCACGACCTCCGACGGCTCCTCGCGCGCCAGAGCGGCGATCGCGTCGGCGGCAGCGATCTTCATCGCGTCGTTGATCGCGGTCGCGCCGACATCGAGCGCGCCGCGGAAGATGAAAGGGAAGCAGAGGACGTTGTTGACCTGGTTCGGGTAGTCGCTCCGGCCCGTGGCGACGATCGCGTCCGGACGCGCCGCCTTGGCGAGCTCGGGCCTGATCTCGGGCTCGGGGTTGGCAAGAGCGAGGATCAGCGGGTTCGGCGCCATCGCCGGCAGCCACTCCGGGTCGAGCACGCGCGGGGCGGAGAGACCGAGGAAGATGTCGGCCCCCGTGAGCGCTTCGGCGAGGGTGCGCGCCGGCGTTGCGCGCGCCCACTTCGCCTTCCACGGGTCCATCAGCTCGGTGCGCCCCTCATGCACCACGCCCTTGATGTCGGTGACGATGACGTTCTCCGCCCGCAAGCCCATGGCGACCAGCAGGTCAAGGCAGGCGAGCGCGGCCGCACCGGCGCCAGAGGTGACGAGGCGCACCTCCTCGAGCCTCTTGCCCTGGAGCATCAGCGCGTTGCGGATCGCGGCGGCGACGATGATCGCGGTGCCGTGCTGGTCGTCATGGAAGACCGGGATTCGCATCCGCTCGCGCAGCGCCGACTCGATCACGAAACAGTCCGGCGCGCGTATGTCCTCGAGATTGATCCCGCCGAAGGACGGCTCGAGCGCGGCCACGACCTCGATGAACTTCTCGGGCTCGGTGGCATCGACCTCGATGTCGAACACGTCAATGCCGGCGAACTTCTTGAACAGCACCGCCTTGCCCTCCATAACCGGCTTGCCGGCGAGCGGCCCGATGGCGCCGAGGCCAAGCACGGCGGTGCCGTTGGAGATGACGGCGACGAGGTTGCCGCGGCCGGTGTAGTCGAAGGCGGCGGCCGGGTCTGCCGCGATCGCCTCGCAGGCGGCGGCCACACCGGGCGAGTAGGCGAGCGCGAGGTCGTGGTTGGTGGCCAGCCGCTTGGTCGGCTCGACGGAGAGTTTTCCAGGGCGCGGCAGTCGGTGGTAGTCGAGCGCCGCCTTGCGGAAATCCTCCCGGTCCATCGGTTCCATCCTCCCCGGATCAGTTGGAAGCGAAGGGATGCATGCGGTGGGCACGGGCGCAACCGGCGGCCGTGGCGGTTGTGTCGGAGAATTTTACAGAGGGGCGGTCGGGGCTCCGCAAACCTTTGGCAAGGCCTTGAAAATAAACGCGACATTCATCGGGCGCGAATTTTGCTCGGGATGCGGCTGCGGGGCTGGAGCGGGTACCGCGCCCGTGATTGGAGTGAGGATGGGACGATGACGAAGCGCTTCCTGAACACACTTGCTGCGGCCGTGGTCGCAGGCATGGTCGCAGCCTTGCCTGCCCAGGCATCGCTCAGCCATCTGAACGCCAATTGGTAAACGATCGCCTGGGGCCACGCGGATACAGAGAAGTCGATCGACGGTTTCACGCCCGGGCTCGTGCTCTCGACGCTGGGGCCGAACGGCCTGCCGGTCCGGTCGCCGTTTTCGCTGACCTTCCCGGCCACATCGTCGAACAACATCGTCGATGTCGATTCTCTCACGAGCGAGATCCTGTGGTGGACGCCGGGGGCGCGCACAGGCGTTGGCACAGTGACGGTGGATAGCTTCTATCCTAACCTGGTGACACTCCGGTTCAACGTGCCGTCCAACCTCCTCCCTGGCGGCGCCTCGAGCAACGGCAACCCGAACGGCTACACGGCGGCCGACTTCTTCGGCACGTTCGATGCTGGAGCGGGGGGCACGATCACGCTCACGCTCGGCGCCGACGATGACGCCTGGGTGTTCATCAACGGCCAGCTTGTGGTCGATCTCGGTGGCGTGAAGCCGCTGACGCCCGCGCCCATCACGGTGACGGGCCTCACCCCTGGCGAGAACAGGATCGACCTCTTCTTCGCCGACCGGCATGTTGTATTGTTTAGTCCGGCCTCGTGTTCTCAACTGACGTGGTGTTCCGGCCGATCCAGGTGCCCGAGCCTGCCTCGCTCGCGCTGCTTGGGCTGGGGCTCGCTGGGCTCGGTCTCGCCCTGCGCCGCCGCGCGGCCTGAAGCTTCCCGAGAATGTGTCGGGTGCGTGGGGCGGGGGAAACCCCGCGCCGTTCGCGTCTGGGCTATCGAGGGCTCTGCCTCCGGAAGGGCAAGCGCTCGTTACCAAGCGCCGCGGTTGGGGAATACGGCCGGTCCATCGCCTTGGTCATCCCAGGTAGAGCGCGGCGGCAGGAGCAGGGCAGCACCCGCGCGGGCACAACGCGAGATGGCGAGTTTCCTGTCGGAAAATTTTACACCTGCCCTCGCGAACCTGGAAAGACGCGGGCAAGCCCTTGATCCGTCGCGGCTCCCAAGCGAGGCACGTCGGTTGCTTGGGTGTGACTCGGTGTCCGTTGGCGCATGGATCATGACGCGCCGGCGCGCTCCGGTCATGACAACACGCGGCCGTGGCCGCGGAGGTTGGACGGCCAATCGAAGGGGCGGCGCGCGAGTCACGCGTCAGGCCTCGTGTGAACAGAAACCTCAGCAAACGGGAGATATCACGTGACCCACACCATTCTTCGCCTCGCGGTTGCCGGAACGATGATCGGCGCCGCCGCAACAGCCAGCGCCTCGCCTCTGTTCGTCGTCTTCGACAACTTCACCTACAGCGGCACGGTCGTCGCGCCTTCGGCCGAGGTCATCATCGGCACGGCCACAAACGGCCCACGCGAGACACGTCCCAACGCGCGTGACGGGCTCGTCTCCGTGCGCAGCGGGGCAACGCCGTACAACAGCACCGCTCCGGATTACGCCCAGATCTCCACAGCGTGGTACTTCACGAACATCACGCCCTTCGTGACCAACGGCTGGGGCAACCCGAACAACACCAATTACGGGTTCTTCCAGTATCTCGACACCTTCCCCCGGAACGCTGACGTCACTGTCGAGGGCGGCTGGCAGCCGGGCAACCAGGTGTTCAAGCTCAAGCTCACCGGCGGAAATGGCGATGACAGCGACGCCGCCCGACTTTGGAACGCGCCCGTGACGACGGGCGGGCCTGCGGGCGACACGGCCGGGTTCTTCACCTCGTTCACGCTCGACCTCACCGCGACCTTCGCCTCCCCGGCGGTCTTCAATGCGCTGACCGGCTGGTACGAGCAGTGGAACGTGATGCCCATCTCCGTCACCGGCACGATCTCCGGGACCTTCGTCAACGACAGCACGACCAACCCGGCGGCGAATGGAAGCTATGCATTCTCGTTCACGATCACGGGCCCCGGCTCCTGGGCCGAGGACACAGGGGCATTCTGGGGCAGCGGGCAGAACCCGATCTTCGTGCGCAGCCGCTGGGCCGCGCCTGGCGCGCAACCCGTGCCCGAGCCGGCGTCGCTCGCCCTCCTCGGCCTCGGCCTCGCGGGCCTTGCGCTCGCACGGCGTCGTCGCCGCGCCTGACAGCCGCCGGAGCGTCTGACAACGAGGGGTGGGGCGAACCCCCACCCCTTTCGCGTGCGCGCCCCGCCTTGGCGCACGCGACGCGGTCGGCCACATGAGAGGAGGCGGCGCTTTCTCGGGGATCAGGCTGGTGCGGTCGAGAAGACTCGAACTTCCACGGGGTTTCCCCCACAAGCACCTCAAGCTTGCGCGTCTACCAGTTCCGCCACGACCGCGCCGCCAGCCAGGGCGCGGGGTATAGCCCATGACGCGCGACCCGGCAATCGGCGAGGGCGGGCCGGAGTGGCTCATCTCGGACGCGCTCGTTCCCTACCCCGAAGCCGTCGCAGCGATGGAGGCGCATGTCGCGGCGATGGCGCGCGGCCAAGCGCGAGAGCGCATCTGGCTCACCGAACACCCGCCCCTCTATACCGCCGGCACCTCCGCCCGCGCGGAGGACCTCTTCAACCCGCTCGGCCTGCCCACCTTCCGCTCAGGACGCGGGGGGCAGTGGACCTATCACGGCCCCGGCCAGCGCGTCGGCTACGTGATGCTCGACCTCCGCCAGCGGGGGCAGGACATACGCGGCTTCGTGCACGGGCTCGAGGCCTGGCTCATCGCCGCGCTCGCGAGGCTCGGGATAGGCGCCGAGCGGCGCCCTGGCCGCGTCGGTCTCTGGGTCCTGGACAGGCGCACCGGCGGGGAGAACAAGATCGCCGCCATCGGCGTGCGCGTCACGCGCTGGATCACCTGGCACGGGTTTGCGATCAACATCGATCCGGAGCTCGGGCACTTCGAGGGGATTGTGCCCTGCGGACTGCGCGAGCACGGCGTGACGAGCCTCAGGCGCGAAGGCGTCGCCGCGACGATGGCGGAGGTCGATGCCGCGCTTATGGCGACCTTCGCGGAGGCGTTCGGTGGGGCCGGAGCCGGCCCGGGCGACGAGCCGACACCCCACGCCGCCGCGGTACGCTACCCCGTCGGCTGAACGAGGGCGCGGCGCAGGCCCGCCCGGCGAGCGAGCCGGGAGGGGTTGCGCGCCCGAGGCCTTCGGTCACACTCGCCGCCTGGCCTGACGGGAGGGGGCATGGCGTTCGAGGGCTTCACGCTCGAGGAGATCACGGTCGAGACCGGCGTGACCTTGCGCGTCCGTCGCGGCGGGGCGGGGCGGCCGCTCGTGCTGTTGCACGGCAACCCGCAGACGCACTGGATGTGGCACAAGGTCGCGCCCGCTCTCGCCCGCCATTTCACCGTCATCTGCCCTGACCTCAGAGGCTACGGCTTCTCCTCCAAGCCCCCGATCACGGCGGACCATTCGGCCCACTCCAAGCGGGCGATGGCAGCCGACATCGTGGCGCTGATGCAACACCTCGGCCATTCCCGCTTCCTCCTCGCCGGGCATGACCGCGGCGCGCGCGTCGCCCATCGCCTCTGCCTCGACCACCCGGAGGCGGTGGAGAAGATGGCTCTGCTCGACATCATCCCCACCCTCGAGCACTTCGAGCGGGCGGGGATGGACTTCGCCATGGGCTACTACCACTGGTTCTTCCTCGCCCAGCCCGCTCCGCTGCCGGAGCGGATGATCGGCGCGGACCCGCGGTTTTGGCTCCTCTCGCACAGCGGCGGGCACGGCATGCCACCCGATTTTTTCGCCCCTGAGGCCGTCGACGACTATCTCGCCGCGCTCATGCTCCCCGGAACGATCGACGCGATCTGCGAGGACTATCGCGCCGCGGCGACGATCGACCTCGTGCATGACCGGGAGAGCCGCGCCTCGGGCCGGCGAATCACCGCTCCGGCGGCGGTGCTGTGGGGGGCGAAGGGGAAGGTCGGCGGCTGGTACGATGTCGCGGCGATCTGGCGCCTCTACGCCGAAGACCTCAGGCTCGCCGAGCCGGTGCCGTCCGGCCACTACCTCGCCGAGGAGGCGCCGGAGGCAGTGCTCGACGCGTTCGGGCGCTTCTTCGGCTGAGGGCTACTCGACCCGCTTCCACCAATAGCCCTCATCCACCGGCTCGCCGGTGGGGCGCATGGCGTAACCGGGGATCACGCCGACGAACTGCCAGCCGAGGGACCGGACGATCGTCTCCGCAGGCCCGCCCGGCCAGGTGCGCAGCACGAGCAGCCGCCGGCCGTGGGCGGTCGCCGCGCGGTCGATCCGCGCCATCAGCTCCCGCCCGACGCCGCGCCGACGGAACTCGGGGTGGACGAGGAGCTGGCGCACCTCGGCGCGATGCGTCTGGTTCTCCGGTACGTCGAGATCGAGCTGCAGGCAGCCCGCGATCTCGCCATCGACCCAAGCCGCGAGGATGACGCGCCGCGCGGCGGCGACCTCGGAGGCGCGCTCGCGCCAGAAGGCGCGCGCCTTCTCGATCGGCAGCGGCGCGAGGAAGCCGACGACCGCGCCGTCATCGACACAGGCCTTCAGGACCTCGGCGAGGCGTCGTTCGGCGGAGACGGCCGCGGCCGGGTCGAGGATCTCGACGACCGTTCCAGAGATCGGCTTGGCGTAGCGGAACTCGAGCGAGCGCGAGCGGTCATCGAGCACGCGGATGGAGCCCGCGCGCACATAGGAGTGCTTCTCGTAGAAACGGTGCGCGGCCTCGAAGCGCGTGTCGGTCCAAAGCACGATCCGCTTCGCGCCTCGCGACCGCGCATGCCCCTCCGCCGTGCGCAGGAGATCGGCCGCGAGCCCGGTGCCGCGATGCGGAGCGGCCACGTACATGCGGGTGATTTCCCACGCATCGTCGTGGTTCAGCGGCACGGTGCCGACCATGCCGACAACGGCGCCCGCGACCTCCGCGGTCCAGAGAGCGCCGCCGCGCGCGGCGATGTGGCTCGCAAGGGCGCGAAGCTCCGGCGCCTCGTTGTCGACGTCGAGAACGCAGCCCGGATATTCGCCCCAGCAGGCGCCGATCAGGGCGATGTAGCCTGCTGCATCGGCGTCACGTCCTGGGCGTATGCTTCCCTCGTAAGCAGCGTCAGGCAAGAGCGGCGCAGAAGGCTTGAATGCGGCGGCAGGCCTCACGGAGATCATCCGTCGACGTGGCGTAGGACACTCGGAAATACGGGCTCATACCATAGGCGGCGCCGTGCACGGCGGCAACGTGCTGCTCCTCGAGCAGGGCGAGGACGAAGTCGAGGTCGGTCTCGATCCTGCGCCCCGAGGCGGAGGTCTTGCCGAGGCAGCCGGCGATGTTCGGATAGACATAGAACGCCCCCTCAGGGCGGTGGCAGACGATCCCCCGTGCCTTGTTCAGCTCCGCGACCACGAGGTCGCGGCGCTCCCGGTAGATCGCCGCGCGCTCGCGCACAAGGTCCTGCGGGCCATCAAGCGCTGCGGCGGCGGCCGCCTGCGCGACGGTGCAGACGCCGGAGGTGAGCTGGCCCTGCATGTTGACCATCGCCTTGATCAGATGCTTCGGCCCGCCGCAGAACCCGACGCGCCAGCCGGTCATCGCATAGGTCTTCGAGGCGCCGTTCACGGTCAGCACCCGGTCCCTGAGGTCGGGGCAGACCTGGGCGAGGGTGGCGAAGGCGAAGTCGCCATAGACCATGTGCTCGTACATGTCGTCCGACAGCACCCAGACCTGCGGGTGCCGCGCGAGCACGGCGCCGAGGCCGCGCAGCTCGTCGGCCGAGAGCGCCGCGCCGGAGGGGTTGTTCGGGCTGTTCAGCACGAGCCACTTGGTGCGCGGCGTGATCGCTGCCTCGAGGTCTTCGGGACGAAGCTTGAAGCCGTTGTTCTGCGGGCAGGGAACGAACACGGGCCTCGCCCCCGCGAGCTTCGCCTGGTCGGCATAGCTGATCCAGTAGGGGGCTGGGATCACCACCTCGTCGCCCGGGTCGATGGTGGCGAGGAAGGCGTTGATGATGATCTGCTTGCCGCCGTTGGCGACCATGATCTCGTCAAGCGCGTACTCAAGACCGTTATCGCGCCGGAACTTCCGCTGCACCGCAGCCTTCAGCGCGGGCGTGCCGTCCTGCGGCGGGTAGTGGGTGTCGCCCGCAAGAGCGGCCGCATGCGCCGCCTCGATGGCATGCGGCGGAGTGTCGAAATCGGGCTCACCGACCGCGAGGCTGATCACCCGGTGGCCGGCGGCGGCAAGAGCGCGTGCCTTCGAAGTCATCACCACCGAGGCGGCGACCTCGACATCCGCGAGGCGTCGGGCAAGGGCGGGCGCGCGTGCTGCCACGGTCAGGTCGGTCTCCATCCTCTCTCGTCCAGCGATATCCCCTTGAGCCCGCCTCGGATTCGGCTAGTGCAGCCCTTCGCAGAAGCGGCGTATCCGTGCGCAGGCCTCGCGCAGGCTCTCGGTGTCGGTGGCGTAGCTGATCCGCATGTGTCCTGGGGCGATGAAGGCCGTCCCGTGCACGGCCGCGACCCCCTCCTCCTCGAGGAGCGCGGTGACGAAGTCCTCGTCCGTCTCGATCCTGCTGCCGCCGCGCGAGGTCTTGCCAAGGCAGCCGTGGATGCCGGCGAAGACGTAGAACGCGCCTTCGGGCTTGCGGCAGACGATGCCAGGGCAGGCATTCAGCGCCTCGACCACGAGATCGCGCCGCGCCTTGTAGGCAGCGACCATCACCGCGATGCTGTCCTGCGGACCGGTGAGCGCCTCCACCGCGGCGGCCTGGCTGATCGAGGAGGTCGAGGAGGTGGACTGGCTTTGCAGCTTGTCCATCGCCCGGATCAGCGGCTTCGGCCCGCCCGCGAAGCCGATCCGCCAGCCGGTCATCGCATAGCCTTTGGAGCAGCCGTTCATCGTCAGCGTGCGGTCCTTCAGTTGCGGCTCGACCTGAACGATCGTCGCCGCCTTGAACCCGTCATAGGCGAGGTGTTCGTAGATGTCGTCGGTGAACACCCACACCTGCGGGTGGCGCAGGAGCACCTCGGTGAGCGGCTTGAGGTCGGCGGCGGAATAGGCCGCCCCGGTCGGGTTGCAGGGGTTGTTGAGGATGAACCAGCGCGTCCTCGGCGTGATCGCCGCCTCGAGATCCTCGGGCCGGAGCTTGAAGCCGTTGTTCTGCGGGCAGGGCACGAACACCGGCCTGCCTTCCGCGAGCTGGACGATGTCGGGGTAGCTCACCCAGCAGGGGGTGGGGATGATCACCTCGTCGCCCGGGTTGAGGGTGGCGAGCATGGCGTTGAAGATCACCTGCTTGCCGCCCGTCGAGACGATGATCTCCTCGGGGGTGTAGTCGAGCCCGTTGTCGCGGCGGAACTTGAGGCAGACGGCCTCGCGCAGGGCGCGCGTTCCGGCCACATCGGTGTACTTCGTCTCGCCGCGTTCGATGGCGGCGATCGCGGCGCGCTTGATGTTCTCTGGCGTGTCGAAATCGGGCTCGCCGGCAGAGAGGCTGATGATGTTCCGCCCGGCCGCGGCAAGCGCGCGCGCCTTCTGGCTGATGGCGATGGTCTGCGAGGGGCTGATCCGGTCGAGCCGCTCGGCTGTCAGCGACATGCAGTGTCTCCGCGCGCGTCACCCGCGGCAGGGCCGCGAGAGGTCCGAGGCCGAAGCCTCGCCGATCGCCGGACTTCCTAGACGCGCGTCAGGCTGGTTGCAACCCGGCCAAGGCGCAGGGCGAGCAGGAGTGCTGCGGAGACCACGGCGATGATGATGGTCGCCAGCGCGAAGAGTTCGGGCGTGAGCCCGAGCCGCATGGCCGAGAACACGACCATCGGCAGGGTGGTGGCGCCCGGGCCGGAAGTGAAGGACGCGATGACGAGATCGTCGAGCGAGAGGGTGAAGGCGAGCAGCCAGCCGGAGGCGAGCGCGGGCGCGATCAGCGGAAGCGTAATGGTGGCGAACACTGTCCAGGGTCGCGCGCCGAGGTCCATCGCCGCCTCCTCGAGGCTCTCGTCGAAATCGGCAAGGCGGGCCTGGACCACCACCGCCACATAGGCGGTGGCGAAGGTGATGTGGGCGATGGTGATCGTGGTCACGCCGCGTTCGCCTGGCCAGCCGACGGCGGAGGCGAGCGCGACGAAGAGCAGGAGCAGGGAGAGGCCGGTGATCACCTCCGGCATGACCAGCGGGGCGGCGACCATCGCGCCGAACAGCGCCCGGCCGCGGAAGGCGCCGAGCCGCGCGAGAGCGAAGCCGGCGAGCGTGCCGATCACGAGCGCCCCGGTGGCGCTCACCGCAGCGATCCGCAGGGAGAGAAGGGCAGCGTCGATGAGCGCGGTGTTGTTCCAGAGCGCGAGATACCAGCGGAAGGAGAACCCGGTCCAGCTCGTCACCAGCCGGCTGTCGTTGAAGGAGAGAAGGACGAGGAGAGCGAGCGGCAGGTAGAGGAAGGCGTAGCCCACGCCGAGCGCGAGGCCGAGCCAGGGAAGGCGCCGGCTCATCGCCGCGCCCGCTGCGCGGCGAGGTGCTGGAACAGGGCGATGGGGATCACCAGCAGGAGCAACAGCGCCACGGCAAGCGCCGAGGCCATCGGCCAGTCCCGGTTCTGGAAAAACTCGACCCAAAGAACGCGGCCGACGAGCTGAGCCGACGGGCCGCCGAGGAGTTCAGGGATCACGAACTCGCCGACGGCGGGAATGAAGACGAGCATGACGCCTGCGGCGATCCCAGGGAAGGAGAGCGGCAGCGTGACGGTGAGGAAGGCGCGGAAGGGCCTGGCGCCGAGATCGGCCGCCGCCTCGAGCAGAACGGGGTCGAGCTTGGCGAGGGAGGCGTAGAGCGGGAGAACCATAAAGGGGAGGTAGCAATAGACGATGCCGAGATAGACCGCCCCTTCCGTGTAGAGCAGGCGCAACGGTTCGCGCACGAGGCCGAGCGAGAGGAGAAGCCCGTTCAGAACGCCCTGCTCCTGCAGGATGCCGATCCAGGCCATCACACGGAGGAGGAAGCTCGTCCAGAACGGCAGGATGACGAGCACGAGCAAGAGGTGCCGCCGGCGCTCCGGCGCGCGCGCGATCGCATAAGCCATCGGATAGCCGATCAGGAGGCAGAGGAGAGCGGAGACGGCGGCGACGCGAAGCGACCGGAGATAGGCCTCGAGATAGAACCGGTCCTCGGCAAGAAGCGCGAAATTGCCGAGGTTGAGCACGAGGGTGAGCACCTTCTCCTCGGTCCAGCGCAGGACCGGCGCATAGGGCGGGATGCCGAGCGCGGGTTCGGACAGCGCGATCTTCGCGACGATCAGGAAGGGCAGGAGAAAGAAGAGGAAAAGCCAGGCGTAGGGCAGCACGAGCACGGCAAGCCGCACGAGCCTGCCGGAGGCGACAGCGGCAGGCGCGCTCATCGCACGCCCCTCACTGCGCGAGCAGGACGGTGGCGAAATCGGGCCACGTCACGGCCACCGGATCGTTCCAGGTGATCGGGAGTTCGGTCAGCCGCGTCTCGGTGGGACGGCTGACGCGCACGACCGAGCCGTCGGGCAAGGCCACCACGTACATCACGAAGTCGCCATAGTAGGCGATGTCGCGCACCGTGCCGTCGAGGCGATTGGGGCCGTTGCCCCCGGCCTCAGCCACCTTCTCGATCCGCATCTTCTCGGGGCGGACGGCGACGAAGACCCGCCCGCCGACGGGCTTGGGGGAGTCCGCGTCGCTCCGGAACAGGGCGTCGAGAGCGGTGCTCTCGACGAGCGCGCCGGGGCCCTCGGCACGCCTCACGATCCCTTCGAAGATGTTGGCGGTGCCAAGGAAGGCAGCGACGAAGCGGCTTGCGGGGTATTCATAGACCTCCGCTGGCGTGCCGACCTGGGCGAGCCGCCCCTCCGCCATCACCGCGATCCGGCTCGCCATCGTCATCGCCTCCTCCTGGTCATGCGTGACCATGATGAAGGTCGTGCCGGTGCGCTCCTGGATATTGACGAGCTCGAACTGCGTCGCCTCGCGCAGCGACTTGTCGAGCGCGCCGAGCGGCTCATCGAGCAGAAGGAGTTTGGGGCGCTTGACGAGGCAGCGCGCGAGCGCGACGCGCTGTCGCTGGCCGCCCGAGAGCGCCGCTGGCCGCCGTCGCTCGAGACCGACGAGCTGGACGAGCTCGAGAGCCTCCGCAACGCGCGCCGCGATCTCGGCCCTCGGCAGCCCTTCGCGCCTCAGCCCATAGGCGATGTTCTCCGCAACCGTCATGTGCGGGAACAAGGCGTAGGACTGGAACATCATGTTCACCGGCCGCTCGTAGGGCGGCATGGCGAGGAGGTCCTCGCCATCGAGGGTGATCGTGCCGGAGTCGGGCCGTTCGAAACCCGCGAGCATGCGCAGAAGCGTCGTCTTGCCCGACCCCGATCCACCGAGGAGAGCGAACAGCTCGCCCCGGTAGATGTCGAGATCGATTCCGGCGACGGCGGTGACCTCGCCGAAGCGTCGGGTCACGCCCCGCAGCCGGAGATAGGGCTCGGCGTCGGGGTCACGCCACGGTTCGGGCGCTGCCGGCCGCGCCTCGGGACCGGCCCCGACCATCGCCTCCGGTGGCCTCCGGCCGCGTCAGCGCCCTGCCTTGAAGCGCGCCCAGACGCGGTTGCGCGCCCGGTCCGCCGTCTGCGGCACCGCCGACACGGTGAAGAACCGGGCGAAGTCCTCCTCGGCGGGATAGACGTTCCGGTCGGCGAGGATCGCCGGCTCGATCAGCGGCTTGGACGCCGGTACGGCGTTGGGGTAGCGCGTGACGTTGGTGATCGCGGCGATGTTCTCTGGCTTGAGCACGAAGTTGATGAAGGCATGCGCGTTCTCCGGGTTCGGCGCATCACGGGGGATGGCGAGCACGTCGAACCAGAGCTGCGCGCCTTCCTTCGGCGCAACGTAAGCCACCGTCAC
>Ga0308390_1000401_pt1 | contig 31395 bp, 25 predicted proteins | sample Hotspr2Sample149_FD_202358 | JGI IMG/M metagenome (GOLD analysis project Ga0308390, IMG submission 202358) | Hot spring phototrophic mat microbial communities from Mushroom Spring, Yellowstone National Park, Wyoming, United States - 20040719_149 ...
AATTAAGGCCGCCATAGGCAGAAATGAACACAAAATCCCGAGCCACCACCCAGTTCCGGATGAAGACGGGCAGAATGGCCAACAGCACCCCTGCCATAAGCCATACCGCCGCGGGCAGCCAGCGCCTTGCCAGCCGCTGACTCCGGGCGGCATAAAACATCCAGAGGACCAGGAACGGCGCGAACAGGATGCCGTTGGGCCGGAACAGACCGAAAGTTCCCAGGATAAATCCCATTGCCGCGGCCAGCATGATCCGGGGACGCGCGGCCCAGAGCACCATCAGGTGAAAAAGCAGGAGAACCAGAAAGATGCTGACGGCCGGGTAGGTCAGCCGGTTTTCATAATAAGGGAATGCCCAGTACAGCGATCCCAGCAGCAACGATATCCAGGCGGGCCCCCTGCCAAAGACGCGGCGGCCCAGCAGGTACAGCAGGAAAAGATTGACAATCCCCAGTGTGGATTGGACCAGCCGGGCAGCGTCCGGATTGACACCGAATATTCGGTACACCGCCGCCAGGAAAAAAGGGTAACCCGGCGGACGGCCGTAGGGTGTTGTCAGAATTTCCGGGTCGTTGGTCCAGTCGGGCACGGACCAGTCTCCAGACGCCAGCCCTTTCGCCCAGTAATGGTTGTAAGCGGGATCATACAGCGGGCTGAGGACTTCAGGGTCCCGGGCGCTTTCCGTCAGGGCGATCAGCCGGATGCCGACAGCCAGCAGCAACAGGAGCAGAACAAGGACTTCCTCCGCGACGAGACCACTTTTACTTTTCTTGGTCACGCAGGGCTCCGTTGTTTGGGATGCTCCTGGTACTGCGGGGACGGGCTGGGATAACTTACCGCTCGACTGTTTTTCAGCCCGAGGGGTTTGGGGATCGCCGGATGACGGGGAGAGCCTCACGGATGCTCGGTTTCCTCAGGATATTTGATGATCAGATGCAGTTCTTCCAACTGCCGGGGTTCGACAGGGCTTGGCGCACCCATAAGCAGGTCCTGGGCCCGCTGATTCAGCGGGAAGGCCGTGACCTCGCGGATGTTCGGCTCATCGGCCAGCAGCATAATGAGCCGATCGAAACCCGGGGCGATCCCACCGTGCGGCGGCGCGCCGTAATGGAATGCCTTCCACAGCGCCGGGAATTTGCTCTTCACCACCTCCGGCGGATATCCGGCGATTTCAAAGGCCTTCAGCATGATGTCCGGCCGGTGGTTACGGATAGCCCCGGAGGACAGTTCTACGCCGTTGCACACGATATCGTACTGATAGGCCAGGATGTCGAGGGGATCTTTGGTGAGGAGGGCCTCCATGCCGCCCTGGGGCATTGAGAAGGGGTTGTGGCAGAAATCGATTTTCTTTTCTTCCGCGTTCCACTCGTACATCGGGAAATCAACAATCCAGCAGAAGGCGGCTTCCCCGGGATCGATCAGGTTAAGTTTCCGGCCCAGCCAGAGGCGGACTTTTCCCATGAGGGCGTTGGTTTCCGCGCGGGGGCCTGCCCCGAAGAACAGCGCGTCGCCTTCTTCGCAGCCGGTCCGTTCGATCAGGCCCTGCTGTTCCTCCGCGCTCAGGTACTTGGCGATCGGGCCTTTGAACTCCCCTTCTTTCCGGGCCAGCCACGCGAGGCCTTTGGCACCTTCAGCCCGGGCATACCGTTCGGCGTCATCGAAGAATTTCCGGGGCTGTTCAGCGGCTCCTCGGGCGTTGATGACCTTGACCGCGCCACCGGAGGCCACCTGCGCGGCGAATACTTTCAGTTCACAATGGGCGAACAGGTCGGTGCAGTCCACCATTTCGAGGCCAAACCGAATGTCGGGTTTGTCCGTGCCAAATTTTTCCATGGCTTCACGGTACGGAATGCGCGGGAACACCTCTGCCTGGATCCGTTTGTTGGATAGTTCCCGAAACACCCGAACCATGAGCAGTTCCAGTTCACAAAACAGGTCATCCTGTTCGATGAAGGACATCTCGATATCGATCTGATAGAACTCACCGGGACTGCGATCCGCCCGGGAATCTTCATCCCGGAAACATGGAGCGATCTGGAAATACCGGTCAAACCCGGCCACCATATACAACTGTTTGAACTGCTGGGGTGCCTGCGGCAGGGCATAAAAATGGCCCGGATAAAGCCGGCTGGGTACGAGAAAATCCCGGGCTCCTTCGGGCGAGGATGCCGTCAGAATGGGAGTCTGCAGTTCAATGAATCCCCGTTCGCTCAGATGCTGACGTACCAGGGCAGCGGTTTTCGTGCGCAGCAGGATGTTCCGGTGCAGCCGTTCCCGCCGCAGATCCAGAAACCGGTAGGTCAACCGAAGTTCTTCCGCGCAGTCGGTTTCCTGGTTCACAGGGAAAGGCAACTGTTCACAGGGGGACTCCAGGTGGAATGTGCGGGCTACCACCTCAATTTCACCCGTTTCCATGTTCGGGTTAACCGTGTCTGGAGTTCGGGCGGTCACAGTACCGGTCACAGTGACCACAGATTCATTGCGGGCCTTTTCCGCCACACTGAAATCCGGATTGTCCGGATTGACGACGATCTGCACCAGCCCGTAATGATCCCGCAGATCAATGAATATGACGCCGCCGTGATCCCGTTTTCGGTGGATCCAACCGGACAGGCGCACTTCCGCGCCCACGTCGTTTTTTCTCAACTGACCACAGGTGTGGGTGCGATAGGGATGCATGGGGGGATCCTTTCCAGCAACAGACTGCCAACCACTACAGGTATGGGTAAAAACAGATTTCGCCCGTGGAATACGATCATCACAGCGGGAAAATCCTATCAATATCGGTAAAATGGATGCAACCCCCTGATGCGTGACCCGGATTCTAATAATAAGTGCAACACCTGCTCAGTCTTGGCGTGAATGAGGTGGGCGGTCAACGCGCGGGATTTCCGGATGCGCGCCACGGGGTGCATCCATCCGGGAAACCCGCGCGCTGGCTCCCCTGAGAAACGCGCCTCATAGCGCCTATCCGGGAGTCCCGCGCGGTGACTGCCCACCTGATCCATCCCCAACCTGACCTCTTGTTGCGCTTACTGTTAGAATCCGGGAAATGTTGCACTTGGAATTTGAATCCGGTTTTTTGGGTCTTCAGGGTGTTAAAATAGGGTAGTCGCGGGGTTAAGCACACCAATGGGATGTAGGTAAGGTGTTTGGAAACTGTCAGGACGTCGTCGCTGCTTATCTGTGGGCTGTAGTGTGTCTCATTTCGGCTATAGTCGGACCGGGCTTTCCCGCGTGGGGAGATCGGGTTGACACAGTGGTCCTGCACTGCCGTCTGGATACGGAAGTGGATGACGGTATGGCAGCCTTGATACGGCGGCTGGTCGAACGGGAAACGGGCAAACAGCCGGTTGCGGCCATTCTTCTTGAGGTTGACACCTTCGGAGGTCGGGTCGACTCAGCCATCGAAATTACCGATGTATTAACCAAGGCGCCCTGTCCCGTCGTGGCATGGGTGACCGGGAAAGGCGCGATCTCAGCCGGAGCCCTGATCTGTTATGCCTGTGACACCATCGTGATGGCGCCCGGTACCAGTATCGGGGCCTCCGCGCCCATTCTTGTCGGGGCGCCCGCCGGCGAGGAAGTAACCGAGAAATCCATGTCCTTTCTTCGGGCGAAATACCGGGCGTTAGGCGAGATGAAAGGCCACAATCCGCTGCTAGGCGAGGCCATGGTGGATGAACAGATCGAACTTTATGGCTGGCCGGATCCCGCGGACGGTTATAAAATTGTCAAAATCGAAAATGGCAAAGTCGTGGAAGAGTTCTCTCCCTCCAAGGCAGCGCCCCAGTCTACCGGAGGCGCTGTGCACATTCGTGCAGGCGGGGAATGGCTGCAGACTCCCCTGCCTGTAACACCTGAAGACCTGTTACGTCAATTACAGCCGGTTCCTTCCGAAAAAATAGAGACCTCCGATTCCGAAAAGAACCGCGGAAAGTCTCAGGTGTCTTCCGAAACAAATAGGCCGGTAGGCTTACCGCCCGAAGCCCGGCTGATTTCCGCGCCAGGAAAATTGCTGACCCTGACAGCCCGCGAGGCCGTCGAGTTCGGTCTCGCCCGCGGACTGGCCTCCTCAGTTTCCGAGGCATTGCGCCTGGCTGGTCAGCCCGCGGACTGCCCCGTGATGACGGTACAGAAACGGTGGGACGAGTGGATATTCAGTTTTCTTACCCATCCGATTATCAGTGGTCTGCTCCTGATGTGCGGGGTTATGGGTATCTACATGGAGATGAAAACCCCAGGTTTCGGCTGGTATGGGCTGATCGGACTGAGTTGTCTGGCATTGTTCATGGGGGCACGGATGGTGCTGGGCTTGTCCGATTGGTTTGATCTGGCCCTGGTGCTGGTGGGAATCGCACTGATTGCTTTGGAAATCTTCTACATTCCCGGGTTCGGCTGGGTAGGGATTGGCGGATTTTTCTGCGTGTTTTTGGGGCTTTACCTTGCCCTTACCCGCGTGCCTGTTCCGCGCTACACCTGGGATTTCGAGCGTCTGGCGGATGCCGGTGTGACCATGGCGTTTGCCGGGGTTTCCTGTCTCCTGTTGGCCTATGCTGTCTGGAAATATCTGCCGCGCACGACCCTGGGTGGCCGGTTGTTTCTCCGGGATACCCAGCAGGCCGATGCCGGATGGGTTGCGCCATCCCCCGCCGCTGTTCCGCTGGAGGTTGGAGCGCGTGGCAGAACCCTGTCTATGCTGCGTCCCGCGGGGAAAGGGATTTTTGACGGTAAGATCGTCGATATTGAGACCGAAGGATCCTTCATTGACCCGGGCCGTTCTGTTATGGTGATAGCCGTGCAAGGCAACCGGATCCTGGTGCGGGAGGATCCCAATGGTTCGGATGACGGCATGAAAGGGTCCGTGTCATGAGCGTTTCTTCCGCTGATCAGCGGCGTGTGCTGGTGCATGTGCTGAAGCAGTTGCTCAAAGAAATGGAGATCGTCACTTCCCAGGGCGCTGGGTACTACACCTGTGTGCCCTTCGCGCGGCGGTTCAATAAACTGCTTGAAGAGGCCCGGCGTCTTGGCGATGAGTCCGGTCTGCTGCACACCTTTGAACCCCTGCCTGAGGCCGATCCTAAAGATCCGTCCGATAAAAGTAAGGTGATGACGGGCATCCGGGTGGAGACCACCCAACTGATCGCCACATTGGAGGCATTGTTGGAACTGAGCCACGGAGACAGTCAGTGATGTTCTGGATATTGACGCTCATCGTGGTCGGGGCAGTAATGATTTTTCTGGAACTGTTTCTGCCCGGTCTGATCCTGGGTCTGCTGGGGATTTCCCTGGTGGTCATCGGGGTGGGTCTGGGAATTTCCCGTTTTCCGGAGTATGCCTTATGGCTGATTATTGGCGGTATTGGCTCTGTGACTGGCGTGATCATACTGGGGTTGTGGGGGCTGTCCAGAAGCGGCTTTTTCCGACGACATCTGACATTGTCCACAGCCCAGCATGCTCAGGATGGGTGGGTTTCCGCTCCCAGTGATGAATCCCTGCTGGGGGCGGAGGGGATGACCCTGACGCCCCTACGGCCTGCCGGAGCCGCCCTGATCCGGGGTAAAAGGGTTGACGTGGTGACGGACGGGGTGTATATTGGGGAGGGCCAACGGGTACGGGTACGAGAAGTCCACGGCAGCCGGATAGTCGTGGATCCCTTGGAAATGTCCCAGAACCAAAACACTTGAAGTAAACTTCCAAAATCAACCTGGAGGATATCCAATGATGTCCGCAATTTTTGCTCTGTTTCTGCTGATTCTGTTCGTGGTGTTGCTGGTGTTTTTCGTGACCATTGTCACGTATTTTCGGCTGTGGCTTCGGGCATGGCTTTCGGATGCTTCGGTCAGTTGGCTGAGCCTTATCGGTATGAGCCTGCGCAAAGTGGATCCCTCTGTGATTGTCGATTCCCGCATCATGGCCGTGAAAGCGGGACTCAACATCTCCACGAACGAACTGGAAACCCACTACCTGGCCGGCGGGAACGTAACCCGGGTGGTGCAGGCGCTTATCGCCGCGAACAAGGCCAATATCGATCTGACTTTCCAGCAGGCCACGGCCATCGATCTCGCGGGACGCGACGTGCTGGATGCGGTTCGCACCTCCGTGCATCCGAAGGTCATCGACTGCCCCGATCCAACCCGCGGTGCCGCTACGGTGGCCGCCGTGGCGATGGATGGTATTCAACTCAAGGCCAAGGCCCGCGTGACGGTCCGTACCAATATCAAACGGCTGGTCGGCGGCGCTACCGAAGAAACTATTGTCGCCCGGGTCGGCGAGGGGATCGTGACCACCATCGGTTCTTCTCCATCCCACAAGAAAGTGCTGGAAAATCCCGACCTGATCTCCAAAACGGTACTCTCCCGCGGTCTGGACGCCGGAACAGCCTTCGAAATCCTGTCCATTGATATCGCGGATGTGGATGTCGGCGAGAACATCGGTGCTGATCTGCAGATCAAGCAGGCGGAAGCAGACAAACAGATTGCTCAGGCCCGCGCGGAGGAACGTAGGGCCATGGCCCAGGCCCGGGAGGCAGAAATGGTCGCCCTGGTGCAGGAAATGCGGGCGCGGCTGGTCGAGGCTGAAGCCGAAGTGCCCAAGGCCATTGCCGAAGCCCTTCGTTCCGGGAACCTCGGTGTGATGGATTATTACCGTATGCGCAACATCCTGGCCGATACCAACATGCGGGACGCGATCGCCAAGGACCCGGGCACCAGTAATGAGTAAGCGCGGAATCTGAGCCCTTGCGGGCGCAGTCCGGCACAGGGATCCGGCAAATGGACATAGACATCGGTACACTGGTTTTCTGGATCATGGTGATCGTCATTTCGCTCATCAGTTGGGCTCGGCGGTCCCAAAATCCGGAAGATGAGAGCGCTGAGACGCCCCCAGTATTGCGGAAAGAGGATCTGCCCGAAGCGACCCGCCGGCTGTATGAGCGGCGGCGTGAAATCCCGGTCGCGCCTCCAAAAACCGGCCAGTCTCCTGTCGCACCGTCCAGGCCTGCGACATCTGCTGGAGAGCCCCGACGGTCAGAGCGTCCGGCGGCTTCCCCTGCCCCATCCTCTCCCCGGCCGGAAACCCCGCTTCCTGTCCGCCGCCGGCGGATGGACGAGGATGAGTTTGAAAACATGACCGAAGGAGAAGAACCGCCGCGGCGGGTACAGCGGCCTGTCCCGAAGCCTTCCCCGCGGACTGCTGTGCCCGCGGCCAGGCCAAAACCTGCCGTTCAACCTGTCCGTCCGCCCCAGACCACTTCGGTGCCGTCTCCCCGAAAGGCAGCCCCCTCCCCATCGGTACCGATTAAACCTTCCACGGCTCCGGCGTTGGCACGTGGAACAACCGGCACCGCAACGGGATCCACGGGGACGGCATCTTCGGGGCCGTCTCGGGGAATTAGGGCGACGCTGAAGCAGCCTGCCTCCCGTCGGCAGGCGGTGCTGTACCGTGAAATCCTGGGGCCTCCGCCGGGATTGCGGCCTCCTGACCTGCCTGTGTTTGACTATCCGTTGCTCTGATCCCCGTGCGGCTGGGACAGGGCTTGATCCACTCTACTGGGACTTGGGCGTGAAGACGAAATGCGGATCCTGAGGAATCACGTCCGGCAGGCTGGGACGTTTCCCTTTTTCCGCTTTCGGTTTTGTCGGAGGCTTTTCCGGAACGATCCGCATGATTTTGCCGTTGCCGGTTTTATGCGGAGGGGTTGTGGACGACGCATCCGGCTGCGCTGGGGGCCGTTCCTGCTGGGCCGAGGATGCCGGTGGCGTGGGAAGGGGTGGAATAGATGCTGTCGGAGATTTCTCCTGCGTGGTGGTGGCTCCGTTCTCTGAAGGAAGCGGCGGGTTGTTCTGCGAGACTTCAGGGACAGCGGTTTCCGGGGTTTTGGCTGATACCGGCGGCTGGTTTTGCGGCAGTTCGGGCTGATCCAGCCGTTCGATTCGGAAAATCCCCCGTTTGGACTCGTCGGATGTGGACCCCGTCTCTGGATTCTTAATACCCGGACCATACCGGTAACCGGGAATTTCCGGCATCATCGGTCGCTCTTCCCCTTTCTCAGGCGGTCTGCTATGAAATTCAAACCGGAATGTTCCGTTTTGCCGTTCGGGTTGTTCATCGGAGTCGGAAGCAACTGCTTCCCCGGCGGTAGTCTGACCGGCCTTGAGGTGATCCCGCTCCAGTCGTTCCAAGCGGAATACACGTCGGGAGGTCATCTGGACGTCGGCCGGTCCGCCTCGGGGCAGCAACAGATCAATGCCGCGGGCTTCGGCTGCTGTCCGGGCCACGTTTTCTGTTTTGGGGTGATCCCGCGGCAGGGCCAGATCCGCGGGTCCCAGCACGGCCCAGCATGCGGCAGGGCTGTCGTGAACCGTGGTGAATAAGCCCGGGGGATCTGAAGGATCTTTGTCCACCGGCAGCCATGGGTCATCGGCCTCCCTGACATACAACTGCAGGGCGGAGACGTTCCCGTTCCGGCAGAGGCTGGCCGGCACCTCCAGCCGAATCCACGTCCGGAATGGAATACCTTCGGGACGGCGGATCACCCGAACAGTCGGGGTAAATGCGGTGGTTCCCGGTGGCAGGTCCTCGGGGTTTGGAGAAACCTCCAGCCGCGCAGATATGGGAATGCGGGCTTCTACGATGACCAGACCGGCGGTGCCCCGAGGCATGAGGGCAATCCGGCAGCCCCGGGCGTCGGCTGCCCGGGTGAGCACATCCTCCGGATAGAGGCGAACCGTTTTGAAGCGCTGTTCCAGCAACAGGTTCAACTGATCGTCATAATGCGGTGAACCCGGCACGTCGCTGCTTCCGAATGGTAACAGGCTGACCGCTTCCACCCGGGGGCCGAACATAGCTGCCAGCGCGAATCCCATCCCATAGGTGGCGAGCCACTTGCCGTTGCTGAACCGGATATCGGAAAAAGTCATCACCGGTTCACCCGAAATGGCGCCGCCGATGGCTTCTTCCCGTTTTCCCCGTTGCAGCACATGGACCTCACCCCATGGTACGTCCAGTTGACCGAATTCATTCCTCAGGGTCTGGGCGGCCAGTTCAGCAGCGCTCATGGCGGCTTCCACCACTTCCGGAGTTCCGGCTCTGAACGCGGCCCGCAATGAATCCTCCATGGGGATCGCTTCCCGCGTCCGGGTCCTGAAGAGCGACCACCACAGATGGAAAAACGTCATTTCCGGCGAGTACGGTGAAGCCACGTGATTCCATTTTTTCAGCAGGTTCAGCGCCTCACTGAGATCGGGATGGGCGCTGGCTACGCGCTGCTGCTGGGCATCGGCTGCCGCAAGCAGCGCTCGGGTCAGATCAACAGCTCCTCCCGCGTAGGTATCGAACAGCAAAGCCCGTGCTTCGGGAAACGTGTAAGTCCCCTGGCGGAGCAACCCTGCAATCCGTCCGGCCCGGAAGGAATCCCGATCCTGGATAAACCATGGCGGCAGCATCCCGGGCTTGGGTGCTCCCCGGTCCGTTACAGACCAGGGCGTGGTATTACAGGTCTGCAGAAAACCGGATTCAGGGTTAATGCAGGCCGGAAGCGCCTCAAAAGGGATTCCTTCCCGCCAGCCCCAGTCTGCCGCATATCCGGGGATGATCCGGTTCCAGGGCAGGGTGATCTGTTTTCCCGTCGGTCCCTCGAGCAGTTCCGGGGGAATGGCTCGGGTGCCGCCTACGGCGTTGTACAGATAAAACAGGCTCCCCCCCGCGTCCACGTACAGCACGTGGAAACAGGGCAATTGACGGGCGGACAGGGCGGCGCGGAACGCGTCCGGAGTTCGGGCCCGGGCCATTTCAACCAGTTGCCGGATACCCCCGAAGTCAAAATATCCTCCGATCAGCCAGGATACCAGCGTCCCGCTGGCATCAAAAACAGGACCCCGCGCGCCAATATAGGAAGGAGTCCCACGCTCCTCCATCCCTTCCGGTTTCAGAACGTAATACGGAATCGTGCGGGCCATGTAATCCAGGGTAAGCGCGCTACGCAGGGTTGCGGGATCCGGAGTCTGTTCTCTCCTCACCTCTTTCGGATTGCGGGCTGCCGCAGCCTGTTCCAGTCCGGCAAATTCATCAAAAGCGTCGGCCGTGTCCGCGAAATTCGGGGTCAGGGCCCAACCATGGAATGGCGTAATCCCCATGACTACGGCCGGTACGCCCCGCAAGGCCGCCCCATACACGTCCATGTCCCCCATGACCAGGTGAACCTCGCTCCACTGGAACGGTCCATCGTAGTGCTGGTGAGGTGAAAGCACCAGCACCGCCGCCCCTTCTTTTACGCGGAAAGGCGCCAGTACCCAGGCATTACCCGTTTCCATGGCTGGCGGCGTCCGGTAAGGCAGCGGCAGGTCCATCGGAGCAAAACTGGTTAGAAAGGCATGCCACAAAGCCAGCGGATCTTCCGGCCGCACCCCGTCATACCAGGCAGGCACGGAAGAAGCATGGTCCGCCAGCCATGCGTTGAATCCCAGCGCGAATCCTTCACAAAGTTCCCGGGTTGTCTCATCCACCTGATTCAGGGCAGCGGCAGCCAGCGTGGCGTGACCCATCCGCAGGGCGAATGCGTCACTCTGTGCGTAGGCTTCCCCCAGCACGGCCGCGAGCCGTCCCCGGACCATCCGGTAGGCGAACTGGATGGATTCAGCGTGATCCTCCGCTTCGGCGTATCCCAGGCCGAATCCAAGTGCTCTGGGGTGATCCGCGTAGACATGCGGTACACCCCATTCATCCCGGTAAAGGGTAACATCTTTCCACATCCGGGTTATCTCCGGGGTGGCCTGGGCTTCCGCCGGCATGCAGAAGGCACTCGCCAGCATCCCAAGCCCCGCGAGGAGCATTCCGGCTGGAAGCCATGTCCTCAGATTCCGTCTGCGGAACTTGCTCATCAGATTTGCCGGATACATGGATTGGTGCTGTTTTCCCATTCGGTCATACGTACATTTTATGACGTTTAGACCCAGCAAACTTAGTGCTCGCTAAAAAAGATGAGGGACCGGGCGGGGGCTGACCGTCCCGGTCCCCTGGGAGGCGGGGTGTGTTTGGACGAGTCAAAACTCGTCAGTGGCAATGGAAGTTGTTCCGGGCTGAAGAACAACTTCCCGCGCGGGGCTGGCGCGCGTTTCAAACACCAATAGAAGACTACCACAAAATGTAGTAGTTTGTCAAGAGATTTTTTCCAAAAAATTTCAATATGTTGTTATTTTTTTCCAATAAAACACACTATATTGACAAAAGACAGATAAATTAAATTTTCATTACACAATATATAGTGGTTTACTTTCCAGACCGCATACAGTGCTCCCATCCAGCCCCCCCCCCAGAAAATAACGAGATTTTGCTTTATTTTTTTCACAGATTGTGTTATACTTTTCGTCAAGCACAATATATTGTGTTTGTAGGTGCGGCATGATCACCCTGAAGCGAACAGTACATTTCGTGGGCGTGGGCGGTATCGGGATGAGCGGACTGGCCGAAATCCTGCTCAACCTGGGCTATGACGTGTCCGGTTCGGATATCGCCGAATCGGAAATCACCCGCAGGCTGGAAACCTACGGCCTGCGTTTTCATCTTGGTCACGATCTCGCCAACCTGGGCAATCCCGATATTGTCGTCCGATCGGCCGCGGTTCGGGAGGACAATGTTGAAATTGTCGCCGCACGGCGGCGCGGCATCCCCGTTATGCACCGCAGCGATCTCCTCGCCGACCTCATGCGCCTTAAACCGCATGCTGTGGCCGTCGGAGGAACCCACGGTAAAACCACCACCACCTCCATGATCAGCGCCATTGTTGACACGGCAAACATTGGTGCCACCAGTATCATCGGCGGCATCCTGCACCGCAGTGGTACCAACGCCCGTTGGGGAACCGGCGATTGTCTTGTGGCTGAAGCGGACGAACACGACGGTTCTTTCCTCCGCCTGCACCCCACAATCGCCGTGGTGACCAGTATTGACGCCGAGCACCTCGAATACTACGGTTCGCTGGATCGGATTCAGCGGGCATTCATCGATTTTTGCAATACCGTGCCGTTCTACGGATACAGCATTCTGTGCGCCGACGACCCCAATATTGCCGCTATCCTACCTGACATCGAGAGCATTCGGGTAACCTACGGCTTGAGTGATGGCGTATCCCTGCAGGCGGTGAATGTCGCCGTGGAAACGGACACAAACAGTCCCTGCTTTACCGAACGGCTGGGCGGCTGTCGCGTGGGGTTTGATGTGATCTCTCATGATACCCGTTTGCGTCAGACCGGACTTTTGGGACACCTCCAACTGAAAACCTTGGGCATGCATAACGTCCGCAATGCCCTGGCCGCCTGTGCGGTGGGTTTATGTCTGGGCCTCCGGTTCGGGCAGATCGCCGAGGGACTGAGGGCCTTTGACGGAGTCAGACGGCGGCTCCAGGTTTGCGGGGAAGCCCGCGGCATTCTGGTGGTGGAGGACTACGCCCACCATCCCACGGAGATTGCGGCTACGCTGGAAGCGGTCCGCTGGCTGGGTCCCACTCGGATTCTGTGCGTCTTTCAGCCGCATCTCTACAGCCGGACCAAGTTTTTCTGCGAACAGTTCGCGCGGGTGCTGGCTGCGGCAGACCATGCGCTGGTAACGGATATCTATCCTTCCCGCGAGGAACCCATGCCGGGGGTGGACGCCGGGATGATCGTTGATGCCGCATGGAAAGCGGGGGCCAGCCATGTGGAACTGGCACGGGACATGGACCGGGTGACGGAACGGCTGGTGCCAGCACTTCGCCCGGGAGACGTGGTCCTGGTGCTCGGGGCGGGCAACATCAACCGCATCGCACCGCGGATCCTGGCCGCGTTGCGGGAGGGGAATTGCCTGATTTCGGAAACGGGAGCACGTTCATGAATACGGCTGCGGCGCCCAAAAAAACGGGACCATCCGCAAAGCGGGAAAATATTGTGCCATTTCCCCGTCAGATTCGCCGCCGGAATATCCGGGATGCGGCCCGCCTTTTGTTGCTGTTCGCGGCTTTGGGAGTGATCGTTGTGGCCGTTTACGGAGTACTCTTCGGTGACAGGAAAGTGACCGCTCTCGTGTTTGAGGGACACCAGACCCTGAGCGAGATCCACCTGCGTGACCTGGCGGCCATTACGGAGGACGACAGCCTGCGCAAACTGGACATGCGCGAGGTGGAACGCCGGGTTTTGGCAGATCCCTACGTGAAAACCTGTTCGGCCCGATTCACCAGTAATGGCGTGGTGTATATCACCATCACCGAGCGGGTGCCTGTGGCCTCCGTGTTCTGCAACAACCGGATCTACGAAATTGACGAGGAAGGGGTGATTTTGCGCGAGGTGCCGCCCCTGGGTCGATATACCCCTCCGCTGATTACCTCCATTGCCGGACTGTCCCCTTTGCAGCCTGGCGATCATTTCGAACATGAACATTTTGCCGCGGCCTTACAGCTCTGGCGGGCCATTTCGGCCAGTCCCGTACTGTCGCGCTTGACCCTTTCTGAAATCGCGGCATTCAGTCCCGGTAGCCTTTACACCTATTTCGACGAATTGTCCTGTGAAGTACGGTGGTCCGGGGTTCAGTGTGATGAACAGGTGCGGCGTTTCGAAACCCTGTGCGCCTGGCATCATGGCCTGCCCCCCTGTGCGGAGTACATCGACATGCGTTTCGGGTCCCAGGTGGCAGTCAAATAGCGGGAGACACACAATGAGTCAGGATCTGTTCGAGCAAACCGAGGTTCTTTCTTCAGGTGGCCAGTCCAGGAAGAATACGCGGGATATTCAGGAAGAACAGCGCGCTGTTCCGGCCGGTACCACAAAGCACTTTGAAACCTTTGATCAGCGGGCAGTCATCAAGGTTTGCGGTATCGGCGGGGGTGGCGGGAACGCCGTAGACCGGATGATTTCGGACAACCTCACGGGCGTGGAGTACATCGTGATCAATACCGACGCCCAGGCGTTGCGCAAGTCAAAGGCCTCGTATGCTATTCAGATCGGGAAGACCACCTGCGGTGGGCTGGGGGCTGGCGCGGATCCCGAGGTGGGGCGCAAGGCCTGTGAAGAAGACATAGATCAGGTTCGTACCGCCCTTCAGGGAGCCCATCTGGTCATGCTCGCTGTGGGCCTGGGCGGCGGAACGGGTACCGGTGCGGCGCCCCTCGTCGCCAAGACCGCCCGGGAAATTGGCGCGCTCACCATCGCCTTCGTGACGCTTCCCTTTCCTTTTGAGGGCGAACAGCGTATGGAAAACGCCCTCCAGGGACTGGATCTGCTCAAACAATATGTGGACACCATGGTGGTTGTGCTGAACGAGCGTATTTTGGAAATCAGCACGAAGGAAACCTCTTTTCTGGACGCCTTCCGCAGAGGCGATGATATCCTTTACGACGGAGTTCGCGCGATTACCGAACTGATTACTGTGCCCGGCCTGATTAATGTGGACTTCGCCGATCTGCGGGCCATTATAAGAGAAGGCGGACGGGCCCTCATGGGTATCGGAACCGGCGAAAAGGAAGACCGTGCCATCGCGGCCGCCCGTATGGCCATTGAATGTCCCCTCCTCGATCAGTCTGATATCGTCGGGGCGCAGGGGGTGATCATCAATGTGCGGGGTGGTTCTGATATGCGTATGCGGGAAGTGGAAGATGCCATTAATTACATCAAGAAAAATACTAGCGAAAATGCCCGGATTATTTTCGGCGCGATTGTCGAGGATCACCCGCGCGAGGATTTTCAGGTTACCGTGGTGGCTGCCGGATTCCCTGAACGGAATTATCGTGAGCATTATACCCGGCAATTTACCGTGAAAGATAGCCATGCTGTCTCCCGGATCGGATCCGCTCCTGAGGTGGCAGCGAAAGAAAAAAAGCAGCCGGAGGTCGCGGAGTGCGCTGTCAGAACGGCACCGACAGTATCAGTGGTGCCCCCTGGAGGATCTGTCCAACAGCACGTTCTGCCCGAATTACCCGGAACTCGGCCGGTTCCGTCCGCCCAGCCGCAGACGTCACCGTCGCGTCGGCAGAGCACGCCCGCGCCAGCCGCTCAGGTGGTGCAGCCCAAAGCGTCTACCAGTCCCGCCCGCCAGCCCATTATGCCCGCCGCAAAGGTCACGAAACTTCCAGAACGGCCCGCCCCCCAACAGCCGATGCTGGATGATCAGCCCATGGTCTTCACTGAGGTGTACAATTCCCGCCAGAACAAGGAAGAACCCGAAGAGAAAAAACGGATACTCAGCATTCCTGCTTTTCTGCGGCGTGCTACCAAAAAATAAGATATTGAGATTCGGATGCTGAACAGGTCCGGAAGGGATTCAAAGACCGCTCTGACTGGCAGACGGGGCATATATGTGGCAGGTGTTTTTCAGAGGTCTTCTGGCGGTTTGGGGATGCGGTTGCTGGGTCATCTGCACCGCCGAAAACCTCTCTCCCCTGTTTCCTGAGGATGCCGGGCATATTGAGGTCACAGCCTCTTCGGAGGAAAGTTCCGCCGATGTCGCGGACCTGTCCAGGTCAATTGCCCGATTACTGCGCGGAGATCCAGGGGTTCGGGTGACCATGATCCAGCGACAACTGCTCGCGGTGCTTGGACGTTCGGCCTTACTTCCCGACGGAACCCGGGTTGTCGGCGGCAGTCCTCAAATTACGGAACTGGATCCGGATACATTGCGCAGAGAATTGGATCCTGAAGTCCGGCTGTTCCGGGCGGTACGCGTTTCTGGAGTCGGCCCTGAACCTTTGAAGGTTTGTATTCCTGTCGACCGAAGCGCGGTTCGGGAAGCCGGCGTCTACCGGCGGATTCGGAAGGGCTGGTACCTCGAAACTCCGGCCGAACCTTCGGCGAATGGCAGTGAACTTCGTTTTCAGGCCCTGCCTGGTGATTTCTTGGTTGCTGCCAAACCCTCAATACGAACCAAAGGTTCACTGCTGGATCAGGTCCTTCTCCACTGGCCCGATCCTACGGATGATCCTGCAGCGCGCGCGCAATGGCGGCTCTGGCGGGCGGTGCCGGAAGCCGCGGCGGGTCCGGTACCGCTGCTGCTGATTCACGGGGCGGGCACCAACCGCTGGGCCAATTTTCTCGACTGGGTAGCCCGCAGTGACGAGGCGGAAGCGTTCCGCCGCCATTTTCAGGTTTGGGTCTACGATCAGCCCATGGCAGGCATCAACGCCGCCATTGGTTTTGACCCGGAATGTCCCGCCTACCGGAACAGTATCGTTGCCTGGCTGCGCGGCTTTCTGGATCAGGCCATTCACGAAGGCGTGGAAACGGATGGCGTCCGGTATTATTGGCCCGAAGGCCCCTTTGCCATCCTGACCAACAGTTCAGGCGGACTCAAAGCACTGGCGTTCATGAACAATTACCCCGACTGGGGGGAGCGGGTTATCGCGTGTGTCAATCTGGGCGCGCCCATGTTGGGGTCGCCCCTGGCCACCATCGAATGGGGGCGGCATACCGTTTCAAAACTGGGCATTGGCAGAGTGAATCTGGCCGCGGCCATCCTGGAAAATCTGGTGAGAATCAATTATTTCTCCGTCAAGAACCAGAGCGATCTCGATAATGGCTGGGGAAATTTTGATGAAGCCGCGGGGCATGGTATTCCTCACCGCCGGTTTGAGGCCTGGACCATCGACCAGAAATGGCATTCCCGGGTGCTTTCGCCCCGCGATGCCAATACCAGTTGGGCCCGGAGCCGTCCGGACTATCCCGATGACACCACCTTTGAACCGGCTGTTCCGCTGGCCACCTGGTGCGGGGGACTGGACCAGGTGATCCCGTCCGAACGGGGAGGTAATTATTTGGACCGGTTTTACTGTTACGGCGGGTATGTCCGGGATTTCGAAGATCTGACCAGTCTCGCGGCACGGTCGAATGACGATCTGACGCCGTTCTGGAAAAATTTCATCGAAAGCGTAGGGCTTCGACTCACCTCTTTCATGATGGGACTTTATGAATCGCCTCGAGGCCGATGGCCATTAACCGCGTACCAGTTGAATGACGGGTTTGTGCCGCTGCAGAGCATGATGATCTGTCCCGGGCAGGCGGACCGGAATTTTTACCGGACCTGCCAGGTCATGGGATGGAAACTCCCTGTTTGGCCGGTGGAGCCGGACTGGGACTTCATCACTGAAAATACCCTTGCTCTCCCGGAACACCTTCGCCTTTTCCCCGGATGGAGTCATCTGGAAATCGTAAACGGCCGATATGACCGCCGCACACGGCACAGTGAATTGTTCCAGTACGTTGCGGCGGATCTCCTGGACGCCCTGAATCAGTAGTCCGGGGGTGGCAACCGCCTGATTGTTGCAACGCACGTGAAGTTCCACGTATGCTTTACAAGGATTATCCAGCAACAACCTTTCCGCACTATCGCGGAGTTGGAGGAGAAAACATGAAGCGGATGACGGGAACCCTTGTTGGGATGGTGCCGGTACTGGCGATGCTGATGTTGCAGGCCTGCCAGAGTGTGGAACTGCCCTGGCAGAAAAAATCCGCGCCGCCAGTGGAACTGCTTGATGAAACCAAACAGCAGACTGGAACGCCAGCCGCCGGATCTTCCGGGCTGGCTGTGTCGGCAAAGCCCCGGTTCCAGGAGGTCCCCGTACCGGAAAAGGCGAAGGAAGATCTGGACCGCTCATACGTGTACGAGTCCAAAGAACTGCAGATCGGTCGAATGGTATATGACATTCGGGCGGATGTCAATCAGGTTGCCAATTTCTACCTCGAAAACTGCCCTGCCGCGGGCTGGCGTCTCGAAAGCGTCAACGAAGCTTCCGGCGGTGTGCGGATTTTGTTCACCAAGCCGGGGAAACGCCTGGAGGTTTCCGTCGAAACGGTCGGACTGGGTCGTCCCAAGCGGCTGGTACTGCACCTGGTGCCTGAAGGAGGCAGGGAAGCCTTCTGATGATCCGGCGGGGCTGGGCTGTATTGCTGGCAGCGGGACTGCTGGTGTGGGCGGGCGGGTGTCAATCCGTTTCACTCGATGACCTTCCCTGGCAGGCCCGTATGGTAACTGCCGCGGACGCGGAAGTCCAGGTCCGCCAGGTGCTGGATGATGTGCAGGCCGGTATGCAGAGGCAGTCCCTGTTTCAGGTAATGGGTCATGTTTCCCCGAACTACCGAGACAATGCCGGCCGGGATTATGCGGGCATCCGTGAATATCTTCGCCAGTTGTTCGACAACTACCGGAACATCCGGATTGTGCGCACGCCGCCCAAAGTGGAAATCCAGGGACAGTACGCCCGGGTGGTCGAGTCCTTCGGGGCCATGGCAGATCCCGTGGATAAATCGGTCCTTCCGATTAATGTCCAGGGCCAGACGGTTGTGCTGCTGGAATGGGTTCAGGGTTCCTGGAAGATACTTGAGTGGGGGCCGCTCTACTGAGTATGATATTACTGCTCCCACACGGACCGGGGCGGTCTGTTTGTCTCGGGCGTGTTTTTTTTACCACTCGCCATCATTTCTGAAGGGTAATCAAGGAGTAATCTCAGCATGGCAAGGTCACGTAAGACTTCCCACCGCCTGCAGGACATCGAACAGGAAGTATCCAAACCCAAAACAGACCTCGAGCGCCTGTATCAGCATATGCTCGAAAACCCTTGGTTATACGTCGGAGGGGTTGTTTTCGTGGTTGTGTGTGTACTGGCCGGTATTGGGGTTCAGGCGGCCACCCGGAGTAGCGCGGCTCGTACCGCGGAGGGATATGTGCGGGCGGCTTTGACCGAGGATCCGGCTGCCCGAATGGACGCGCTGGCCGCCGCGGCTGAAAATGCCGGAAAATGGGCTGATGAGGCTCTGTACCTCGCGGGAGAAGCCGCCATAGAATCTGAAAATTACGACAAGGCCCGGGAATTCTTTAATTCCCTGTGTGAAAAATATCCCCGTTCCACCTACGTCCCCCGTGCAAAGGACGGGTTGTCTTTCATCGAGGAGGCAGAGGGAAAAACCGATCAGGCCCTGGAAGGCTACAAAAAACTGGTATTGGATTTCCCCACGGATTATCTCGCCCAACTGCGTTGGTATGACATCGGACGTCTGCAGGAAAAGGCAGGTGCGCTGCAGGATGCCGTGGAAAGTTATCGCCGTCAGACCGAAGTCTTTCCGGAAACCACGGCGGCCAGGCGCGCCCAGGGCGCGTTGGACCGGCTGAAGAAAGACCACCCGGAACTGTTCCCGGAGGAACAGAAACCCGCTTCGGCCTCCACGCCGGAACCGGCGGCCACTACGCCTGAAAATACGGCAGCCCCATCGACTGCCGGGACGGAAGCCCAACCTGCCGCGCCGAATGCCCAATAAAACATCGCGTGCATTTCCTGATACCTGCCTTGCGCGTTGCAGCCACGGGTACGTATACATCTGCGGGCGTTTATAGCGTACTTCTTCTGTCAGCGCTTTCTATTCCGTGCGGGCACCCTTTCATTTTCGGGACAGAGCGGGTCAGCGCGGAAGAGATCGGTAATGGCTGCAGGGGGCATTAACTAAGCCCGTGGATTTCAGTTTCGGCATGGTACAATGATCTCTGGAATCCTTGGAGATGCCGGCAATGTGGATGGTGAAATGGTGGTACCGAGTCCTGACCGCCTTTGCCGGGTTGCGGCGTCCCTCAGCGCGTGCAGTAACGGCTCCTCCGGATGATGTGGAGGATACCGCACGCGCCGACACAGTCGCCTCGGGTTTTGCCCCCCGCCACAACTGGCGAGCCCATGGCAGCGGAAGGCACTGATCCGGCAGTGGTTCGGGAAAATAAACTCCGGCTTCGTCGGACGCAGAAAGCCCGATTTGCCGGGGTATCTCCGGAATGGCTGGCCGAAGAAAATCTGTGTATTACCTCAGGGCTGTTGGCCCATCCGATTTTTGCGGCCGCCGCATCCATCTTGGGTTACTTCCGGTTTTTCCCGGAGGAACCGGATCCCGAGGCCATACTGAATACCGCGCTCCAGATGGGGAAAGCGGTATACGTCCCTGTTATTCCCGTGAAGGGCGCGCCGATGCAATGGGTTCCGTGGACCGGCCGGGAAACCCGGCATCCTGGCATCTATGGTATTCCCGAGCCCGATGGTTCAGAAAGAGTGGATCCTGCTGACATGCCCTCTCCTGCTCTTTGCCTGGTGCCTGGGTTGGCGTTCACTCTCCAGGGCGATCGCCTGGGGCGTGGCGGTGGCTATTACGACCGTTTTCTGGAACACTTCCGGGGGGTTACCGTCGGGATGGCCTTCTCTTTGTCTTTGGTGGAGCGCGTTCCCCTTGCCGGATCAGACCGTCCGGTGACATTTCTGGCTGTACCAGAGGGTCTGGTACGCGCGGTCCGTCCGGCCAGATCCTGAAATTCATTCAGGGCCGGATGATAGCCAGGATCTCCCTGTGTACCGCGCCGTTGCTGATGAGCACCCCCTGTTTTCGGTCGAATACCCGCAATGGCGATCCGTCCAGCCGTGTGGCCAGCCCCCCCGCCTCTTCGGCGATCAGTTGGGCGGCCGCGTAATCCCAGGGATGCAGGGTCATGTGAATATAGGCTTCCGTTTCCCCCGCGGCGACCTGGCAAATCCCGCCCACCGCCGCGCCACAGCAACGGATCTGCCCTGCGCGCAGCATGATATTGGATGCCCGCTTCATGAACATCTGCCGGTCTTCCATGATACTGAAATCTATTTCCACGCAGGCCTCTTCCAGTTCTTTGATGTCTGAAACATGCAGCGGACGCCCGTCACACCAGGCTCCCCCATTCCGCAGAGCCAGAAAATACCGGTTTTCCAGCGGAAAGGCCACCCCCGCGCATTGGGTTTCCCCGCCTTCCACAAACGCGATGGACACACCGAAGATCGGCCGCATTCCCCGAACAAAATTATACGTGCCGTCGATCGGATCCACCACCCAGGCCCGGCAGTCCGGGGAATCCGGAATGCGACTCAGGCTACCCTCCTCCGCCACCAGCACATCATCCGGATAAGCCTGGTTCAGGGCATCGGCGAACCGTTTCTGAACCGTCAGGTCCACTTCCGTCAGCAGATCGGCGGGATCCCCTTTGGAGGTCACGGTAACCAGGTGGCGGCTTTCCCATTTCTCCACCACGTACCCGCTGATCCGCTTCAGAAAGCGTTCGATGAAAGCCAGTTCTGCGCTCGCTTGGATATTCATGATGCCGTTTCCAGAGGTACCTGTTTCTTTCCCGGACTCATATGTCGCGGCTGTTCCATGTTCACAGCGGCGCTATCCTCCGCTCCGATTCCGGGTCAAACACACAGCAGGAATCGGTATCGACACGCAGGAGGACCGCGTCTCCCCTGTTCACACTTCCGGCGGCACCGCGCGCGATCAGCCGCTCCCTGCCGCAACGCACGCACACGAAAGCGTCCGCGCCCGTTAATTCTACGGTCTCAACGGTACCCCGGGGAAAATTTCCGGCCCCTTCGGTTGCCGGCACAGGCAGGACCGATTCAGGACGCAGACCAAGCAGCACGCGCCGGTCACGGTATGACTCCATTGCGGATCTGTACCCCCCAGGCAGAGAAATCCGGATACTTTCATCTTCCGTGACGAAATACAGCCCCCCCTCCCCTGCGAACCATTTTCCCGGAAGAATGGACATGGGCGGAGAGCCGATGAACCGGGCCACAAAAACGGTCGCGGGATACCGGTAGACATCCAGGGGCGGTCCTACCTGCTCCAGACGTCCGTCCCGCATCACTGCAATCCGGTCTCCCATGGTCATGGCCTCGATCTGGTCGTGGGTAACGTATACCGTTGCCGTACCCAGCCGCCGCTGCAGGGCCAGCAGTTCCGAACGGGTCTGCGCGCGGAACTGGGCGTCCAGATTGGACAGGGGCTCGTCAAACAGGAAAAGCCTTGGCTGACGGACGATCGCCCGGCCCACCGCAACCCGTTGTTTTTGTCCCCCGGACAGCGCTGCCGGTTTGCGTCCCAGCAGCGGCTCCAGTCCCAGCATCGCGGCCGCCTCATGTACCCGCCGGTCAATATCGGCTTTTCGGTACCCCCGGTTTCGGAGACCGAAAGCCATGTTTTCATAGACCGTCATGTGCGGATACAGAGCGTAATGCTGGAATACCATGGCGACATCGCGGTCTTTTGGAGACAGCGAATTGGCCAGGGTGTTCCCGATCCAGATTTCCCCGCTTTCCGCGGGTTCCAGCCCCGCGGTGACCCGAAGCAGCGTGGACTTCCCGCATCCGGAAGGCCCGCACACCACCACGAATTCCCCCTCCCCCACCTCCAGCGATACTTCCTGAAGCGCGCGGATACCCCCCGGATAGGTCACGCTGACCGACACCAGCCGAAGCGCGGCCGGCCGATTTTCCGGGCGGATGTTCGAATGGGCTGTCATTTCACTCGGCATCCGTTAATCCATACCGCTTCCGGTGTGTACCGGACAGTACCATCCTCCCGACGCTCAGTACGCAGCAGGATTCCATTGCGTATGGTCCCGTCCGCGGCAAAAGGCGCAATTTGTCCGAAACAGGATGTCAGATGTGCGGGCACACGGAAGCCGCCCTGCCACGCGGTTTCGAGCGAAAGTACCCCCTCGCCGCACGCCCGCAGCAGACCCTCCAGCAACAGGGTTCCGCTGCCGGCCAGCAGGTCGGTGCCCGCCAGACATACCCGCCCGTCCGGTCTCTTTTCAACGGTTGTGCCAAACAGGTCATACGTTCCCGGCGGTTCCCCGGCCAGGCATACCGCGTCTGAAACAAACAGGGAACGCTCCGGACCTTTTGCCCGGACCATTGCCGTCAGAACCGATTCAGGCAAATGGTGCAGGTCCGGAATAAATGACGCGTACAGACGTTCCTCCGCGAGTTGAGACCACACGGGATTCTGGTGGCGGTGCAGCAGGGCGGGCAGACCGTTCCCAAGGTGGGTGCAGATCCGAGCGCCTGCCTCGCACGCTCTGCGGATGGTGGACCCGTCCGCGAGGGTGTGCCCGATTCCGATCAGCATCCGGGGTTCCCGCTGCCGCAGGTGAGCGATCAGTTCCAGACCTCCCGAAACCTCCGGCGCCAGGGTAACATACCGGACGGTACCGCCGGAGGCAGCCAGGATTCGCGAGAAGGCTTCGATGGAGGCCGGCTGAACGTGTTTCCGGGGATGCGCGCCTCGGGCGCCGTCTTCCGGCGAGAGGAATGGGCCTTCCAGGTGGATGCCCAGCGGTCGGGCGCCTGCTTCATCTGCCGGATATCTGTGCCAGTTCCGGATGAACATGCCCAGCAGGGCCGCTTTCCGTTCCAGTCGGTCTGCGGCGTCGGTGATCAGCGTGGGAAGCCATGCCGCTGTCCCAGCCCGGGCCAGTCCCCGGCACAACACCATAAAATCTGCCTCGGTCAGGGACAGATCCTGAAGATCCACGCCCATCGCCCCATTGACCTGCAGATCGATCAGTGGCGGGCAGAACACCCATTCCGCCGGTCCCGCGGCGGTTGCTCCGCCAGTACCGGGTTCCACAAGAGCGGTACCCCGGTCCGGATCGATTCGGACCTGTTCCCGGGTAAATACATGCCGGGCCTCAGTGATCATGCGCGCATCCTCAGTTTGACCGCGGACCGGTCAGCATCCCAGTCGGTTCAGGGTCGATTCTATACCGCCGAGATAACTGGAGCCGAACAACCGCACGTGCACCAGCAGCGGATACAGGTTGTACAGATCCCGCCGGATAGTGAAAAAATCCTTCGAAAGCCCCCGTAGGGCGGCATAGGCGTCGAAAAAAGGCTTGCCGAACGTGTTGAACAGGGTCGAAAAGGCCAGTTCGATTTCCGGATGACCGTAGTATATGGCCGGGTCGATCAGTCCGACCAGGCGCCTGTTTCGCGTAAGGATGTTGCCGCCCCACAAGTCACCGTGGAGCAGTGCGGGGTATTCCGGTTCGTCGAGGTACTGTTCCAGCCGGTCCGCCAGCCGTTCGATCCGGGTCATGAGTTCCGCCGTGATCCGCCGTTCTCTCAGCGCCTCCCGGGCCATGAACAGCAGCCGCTGTTCCCGGAAAAACGGAATCCATCGCCCGGCTGGACGGTTTGGCTGGGGCAGCGCGCCGATCAGGGTGTCCCGATCCAGACCGAACCGCTCCCATCGCATGGCGTGGCCCGCGGCGATCACCTCAGCGCAATGGCGTTGGGTTTCCGCGTCGAATCCGCCGCCGTCGTGGTCAATGTACGCCATGACCAGTAACCCCGGCCCGGCGTGGTACACTTCGGGCACCGGCAGCGGACTGTGATGACGCAGATAATCCAGCATCCACCCCTCGAGCGGCAGAGTGGACCGCGCGGGATCGTCCCGCTTGACCGCCACCACCCGGCCGTCCGCCAGCTGTGCCTTCCACGCCTCGGCCACGCATCCGCCGCTGAGGGGTCGCAGATCAGTCACGGAGGACTCGAGCACCTGTGCCAGCTGTTCCGCCAGCGATGCGCCGGACTGCCGCGCGGCCATGGCTTAATCCCTTTTCAGACCGTTTCGCGTGAGGTGTTCGAGCAGGCCCCTGCCGCAGGCCTCGATCAGGTCGAACACCTTCCTGAACCCATCCGGTCCGCCATAGTAGGGATCCGGCACCTCTTTCGGGCATCCCGGCGGTCCGAATGCGGTGAACAGCCGCACCTTGTCCCGGTATTGCGGCGGACAGATCGCCAGCAGGTCTTCCAGATTTTCCTGGTCCATCGCCAGGATCAGGTCAAACCGTTCGAAATCTTCCGGCCGCACCTGGCGCGCCCGCAGTCCGCTGAGATCCATACCGCGCCGCCGGGCTTCCGCCTGGGCCCGCGGATCTGGCGGATGGCCCACGTGCCATGCACCCGTCCCCGCCGAATCAATTTCGATCCGCTCTGCGAGACCGTGTTCCGCTGCCAGTTTCCGGAATACCCCTTCCGCTGTGGGGCTTCTGCAGATATTTCCCAGGCAGACAAATAACACCCGTGTCATCGTTTTTTTCCTCTGGAAGGTTTATGACCTGTCACAATGTCCAATATTGTACGCCATCGCGCTGGCCGCCCGAATTTCAGCACATGGTGTTCATGGGCGGATCTCTGCTGAGATCGTGGCGGGCGTCACCTGGATGATCTGTTCAGCGGTGGTTCCGGTCAGCAGGTCCTCGACCTGAAGCCGCCATGGCCCGGCCGGATCGTTCCGGGCGAAATACAGATCCAGTGTGATCACACCGTTTCGGGCCATCCGGACCTGTTCCCGAAACCATTGGGGTTCCCGCCCCGTGGGATCGGTCAGACGAATCCCGGCTGGCCGGCCGGTGTTATCGTCGCCGTTTTCCACCGCTGTTCTGATCAGAATCCGCGCGGTGTACCGTTTCCCCGCCTCTGTTCCGGTCGGAGCGGCAATGGCAACGGTGGGTTTACCGTCCGGTATGACCGCCCACAGGCCTGCTTCGCCGGCCTTCAGGATAACCTTGCCGCCTCCGCGTACAGGTCTGGACGGTTCAGCAAGCAGGTCCATCAGCCGGTATCCCTTACCCGTTTCCGGCAGTTTCAGCTGTACGGCGTTTTCGGGTCCCGCCAGCGCGAAGTACACAGGGATGGTACCCAGGGTTCTCCGGCGGGTGATCAGGTCGATGCTTCCGCTCTCCTCGGGAACCGGTCCTTCCGCCTGGATACCTGCTCCCGCCAGCAGATCGCGGATCGCCGCGTGTGCTGGTGAAAGCGTTCCGGCTTTTGCTGTCCGGCTGGGAGGCAGCGGATAGTTCAGAAGCAGAGCCCGGCCGTCGGCGGAAAAAATGTGGCAGCAGGTACCGTTTCCGCTCCAGGCCGTCTTACTTTCCTCCGCGGCGGTCAATCGTTCAGTTCGGAGTATACCGCTTGGCGTCTCTCCCATGTCTGGCATGACCTCGACCCAAGGCGGATTCCCCATGTCATTCGCCGTGTTTTGGACCCCGAACAGTTCCGCCATAGGTGGCATTGTCCTCCGGACGCCATACTCCGTGTAACGGCCTGGCAACAGGTCCGCCACAAGAATTCCCCCCCGGGCGTGAAATTCCTGAAACGCCGCGATTTCGCCGTCCGTCAGGGCGCGACAGTGCGGCAGGACTACAGCCTGCACCGAAGGATCTGCCAGACGGTCCAGTTGGGTCATATCCACGAAGGCCCAGTCCACCCGGAGCCGGTTCAGCAGGGTAGTCCAGTGTTCCCGGCTGGAGCCATTTGGGTCCGGAAATTCCGTGTCGATGAGCCGGAATAAATGGGCGGCCAGGCTGTCGAATACCAGTACCCGCGGTGCCGTGGGCTGGGCCTGTAGCCATAACGCGCCCCGTCTGCGGATCTTGGCCGCGGTTTCGATCAGTGCCGCCAGTCCCGGGGTGGGAGCGCCTTCCGGATCAGTGGCTGCCGCCGGTTCAGCCGAACTGACCCCTGCCCAGGGCGATTCCACCCACAGACCGTTCAGCCCCAATCCGGCGCAGAGCCATCCGGTCCAGCTGCACCATCCCGGCTGCCGCCAGCCCGGAAAGTGCCGATCGATCACTCCGTATCCCCGGCAGGTCTGCGCGCGGGTATCGGCCAGCCATTCCAGATGGCCTGGTGTGCAGTCCACGGCCAGCCAGTCCATGGTTCCCGCCAGATCCGGAATCCAGCATCCCCGAGACGGCACACTGTCCGTCAGCGTACGGAATCCAACCGATCCTTGTCGGTCTGTGCTCCGGATAGTTCGGGACCGTTCCGCCATAAACCCCATGAACGTCTCCGCGGTGAACCGTTGCCAGGCCAGCCATGGCGCGCGGTTACCAGGCACCGTCCAGTCCGCCCGAACCTGCTCGGCCGGATCCGTCCAGGCGCCGTATCCGGTCTGCCAGGCCGTGTTAAGGGTTTCCAGATTTTCAAATGAACGTGCCAGCCATGCCGCGAACGCTTCGCGGGTCCGGGGATCCCGGCTTCCGGCTGCCTCACTGTCCAGATAGGCGCTGCACCATCCCAGGGAATACATCCGGCATCCACCGGCCCAGTGGGTCGCCACGCCTTCCCGCAGCCGCTGGTCCATGTCTGCGACATATTCCCGATCCTGCAGGCAGGGTTCCCGATGTCCGTCGGGGCCTTGACCTGCAGCATAGATCCGGACCAGTTCCGGAACAAACAGCAGTCCCTCTTTACTGGCAAGCAGAAGTTGTGCTTCCCCTGCCACGGCGTGCACCCGGCTGAATCCTGCCTCCGCAAGCGCCCGCAGTTTTCTGGCGTAACCGCTGTCCGCTCCGGCCCTATCCACGGCTGCGTTCAGTTCGAAGGTTGTGATACGGTCTGCCGCTCGGACCGATACATACCGCACGTACCGGTTGCCCTGATCCATATCCCATTCGCTGAACCGGCCTGGGGCTCCTTCCCGGGCGGTTACCTCGATTTTCAGCACGCCGGTTTCCGCTTCGGTGATCGGCAGGGACAATATCACCCGTCCACCCTCTGCCGTGACGGGCACCATGGCAAGGCCGCATACCCGTCCAAAGGCGTCCACTCCCCGGGCAGCGACCGAGCCGGTCCGGTTCGGATCCGCGCTGGGTGTCAGCACGGCGGTAATGTTGAGCGTATCGTTAGCCCGTACCCATGTGCGCTCGAACTCAGGTTCCGCCGTGAAATCAGGCCATCCTGCGAACCGTACCGTCCCGCTCGCCCACGCCATCGTGCGGTTCCGGCGGTCCCGCAGCCACACGTCGATGATCTTGGTGCCAGCTCCCCCCGGAATTTCCACGATGAACTCCTCAAGTCCTTCAGCCAGCAGTCCGGGATCCCGGATCAGCAGGTAATCCTCCGAATCCGGTACCCGTATACGGATTTCCGCGCGGGCAGGTTCCGGCAGCGGACCATTGAGCCGTATCCGCACCGGCCGTAATCCGGACGCGGCCGCCGGCACGTACATGGACTGCACGTAGGCTTCCGGAAGGTCCGGCGGGATTTCCTCCGGAGCGGGCCCCCGCGGCGAGGCATCTTCCACCGTGGTGATGCTTACCGGCTCCGCCCACCCGGCCGCCAGCAGCACCAGCCGGCACACGTAAGACCAGAGATCTTCTTCGAGAACCCGGCTCAGGGTTGCCGGGTCTTCCGGAACCGGCAGCAGGGCGGTATGCTCCGGCAGTTCCCCCGGAAAAGCGGTTTCCACGATCCGGCCCTGGCCATGCCGGTACATCCGCACCGCCGCATGCTCACCGGTCCAGCCCGGGACCGGCTCCGCCTCGATGCGCCGGATGGTCTCATCTGGCGCCTCTGCGAGCGTATCCAGGACGGTCCGCAGCGGATCTCCCGTCTCATCCCGCAGGTGGGTGATCAGCAGCCCGCTTCCGGCGGCCACCCGGTCGAGAACCGACGACAGCACCGTTTCCGGCAGCGCGCGGCTGCTCAGATTGCCCAGAATAATGAGGTCCCATTTTTTGCCTGCCGCGGCAAGAAGTTGCTCTGTGACCCGTTGCGGGGTCCATTCCGGATCTTCAGGAGGGCCGGGTTCGGGTTCCCGGCCGGCGGTTGTGGCCGACCATATCCCAAGGGCGGTGACCTCCAGTCCCAGATGCAGCCGAAGCATGGCCGCGTCTCCCAGCCCCCCTCGGGGCGCAATCAGCAGACAGGTGCGCGGACCGTCTTTCAGGGGGGCGCCCCACGGAGTCGCGATCGGACGCTCCCGCTTCGTGACCCGGTGAAACACGCTCCTCGCCGGTGCCATTCCCCCGGCGGTCAGCCAGGACAGTCCCCCGGCTGTGCCGGGGGGATCCCCCGCGGAACCCCATGTCAGCACCATCAGCATCCCCAGCAGTGTCCACATCCGGAAAGGTTTGACCCTTTGTATCCGGCAGGGCTGAGGGCGTATGATGTCCTCGGATTGGAGCGGCGCGATACACGCGCCGGTAGTTCTGGCGGCGCGCGAATGCATCAGGGTTCACCCTTCCGGTGCGTCTCCAGCGGCTGGCGGTAACATCGTACCCTCCGGATACATACCGTGGCAACCCGAAAAGCCGCGCCCGCGGCGGAGGATCATCTCATGAAATTCAACGCTACCGGTATTCTCAGCGCGCTGACCACGCCGTTTACCCGCGAGGGCGAACGGATCGATTATGACCGCATGCTCAGTCTGGCCCAGGCCGTTGTCAAACAGGGTGCGACAGGTTTCTTCTGCTTCGGCACCACGGGAGAAGGCCTGCTCATGAGCCCGGAGGAACGGATGGAAGGCACCGCTTTTCTGGTCCGGGAAATGGGCCGTCGCGTTCAGGTGATTCCTCATACCGGAGCCATCGACCTCGCCACCACAGTCCGTCTGACCCGGCACGCCCGGGAAGTGGGCGCCGCGGCGGCAGCCGTGGTCGCCCCCTTCTACTATGGCTATGACGAAGAGGCGCTCTTCAGCTACTACGCCCGTATTGCGAAGGCTGTGGCCGGATTCCCTGTTCTCCTCTACAACATTCCGTCTTGCGCCCGGAATGTCCTGACCCCCACGCTGGTGGCCCGGCTGGCCGAGCACTTTGACAACATTGTCGGTATCAAGGACAGTTCCGGAAACATGGTCGCCCTGAAGGAGATCATCGACCGGGTCCGCCCAGGTTTCCAGGTGATCAACGGGGTCGATGAATACGGCCTGGAATCCTTTGTCGCCGGCTGTCCCGCCGTGGTTTCCGGGCTTTCAAACGTCGTGTGCGACATCTATCACGCCGTGTACACGGCATTCAGAAAAGGCCGTTTCGATCAGGCCGCCCGGGAACAGCAGCGCCTGCTGCACGCCGCCCGCGCCCTGAAACAGGGTACCCTGCTTTCCCTGATCAAGTACGCCCAGACGCTGCGGGGATACGGCGGCGGCTTTGTCCGTCCCCCCCACCGGGAAGCCACGGCGCGGGAGAAAAAAGAAGTCACCCTCGCCCTGCATCAACTGGGCGTGATCTGAAATATCCCGCGCGAACCGGCTGGGTTTTACCCCTGTCCCCGTTCCTGTTCCTTGATTTTGGCCCATGCAGTCACGGCCTCTTCCGCCGTGGCCGCTTTGTTTTCGCCAAACACATGATCATGGCGTCGGACCATTTTCTCATGGGCCAGCCGCAGAGCGTCTTCCAGTCGGAACAGCCCTTGCGTTTCTGCCGCAATACCAGAAGACAGTAGTACGAAAAGCGCGTCGCCGAATTCCTCCCGCGCGTGCACCCCATCCCGCGCTTCCAGCGCTTCGATGTACTCATCTGTTTCCTTAACGGCATATCGGGCGAAGTCCGTCGGACCCTGCTCCCGGTCCCACGGACAGCCCTCGGGAGACCGGAGAAATCGGGACAGTGCGCACAGCGCGGCAAACCACCCCGACTCCCCATGAGGCTCAAAATCCAGATAGGGCAGCCGATTACTCATAAAACAAATCCTTGGTGAATGTCAGGTCAGCCGAACTTTTCCGGCGATCATCCTCAAGAAACTCCAATTTCTGCCGATAATACGGGATGAAAGTGGTTCCGGACAAGGAGGTCCACCATGATTAAGCAATGTTGCGTGTGCGGGAAAGTTTATGAAAAGGGCGAATGGAAACGCCCCGAGCCCGTGGAACACCGCGTGGTCAGCCACACCTATTGCCCCGATTGTCTCATAAGAACAGTCATGCAGGCCCGGGGCGTGCAGCCCGACCTTCGGCCGCGGCCTTTGCTGGTCCTGAACTGACGGAAAATAGATCTGTTCCGGCTATCGTGAATTCTGGATGCTCCCCCTTGGCGAAAGGTGGGAGTTTTTATTTGCCCGGAGGTGCCGATTCAGCCCGGGCCATTCAGCAGAGCAGGACGATCGGTCAGTATCCGGCCGGAAGCAGTTCATTGCCCGCCGGCATACTCAGGGCAATGGCCAGCATCCCGCCCCGCTGAATGCGTTATCCCGCCTGCAGACCATCGTGGCATCTTATATCCTGGACAGGGCATGGGGAATCACGTTGTTCCACCCTGTTTCTTTAGTTCCAGTTCTGCCCGAACAGGTCATGGATCCGCCCCCCCTTTTTTTTCTTTTCGGAATTCAGTACACAAAACTTTTGTTATGTATGGTAAAATACAGACAGACAAGAAACCTCAGAAGGAGTCGCACATGGACACCCAAAACAAATATCACTTACCGGTGCCAGAACCCGAAAAAGACCAGCAACAGACTAACGACGGATTCAATGACGGCAGCCCCGTTATACGTCCATGGCTTTTGGTCCTGATGGTCTTTACCATGATGGCCGGGCTTGGCGCTTCCGCTGTCATCAACGTATCGGAAAGCGTCGCGTCCTCAAAGAGCAGCGCCTCCTGTCAGGCCTGTCCTTTTGCCAGGGCCGCTCAGCAACTGAAAGCCAATGTAAAAAGTGGTACGGCATGCCCGATGAAGGCAGAACAGGTCGTTCCGGCTGCAGATCAAGCGGATGCCGTGGCTGCCTATGAGGCCCAACTGAAATTATCGGAACCGGTACTGCCGGATCTCTCTGCTGGAAATCAGCCCATGGCGCTGGCGGCTCAGGCGGACGA